>OJIY01000062.1_pt1 | contig 133153 bp, 110 predicted proteins | sample 1596061 | NCBI WGS metagenome assembly OJIY01 (sample SAMEA4350111, study PRJEB24818) | metagenome | biome: human; feature: gut; material: faeces | place: Denmark | collected 2013-09 | reverse complement strand
GATTTTGTCTCCGTCCGCATTGGTAATTGTGCCTTTTCCTTCTACCAGAAATGTCACAACAAAAAGTTCTTTCGTTCCTTCTTCCGCCTCGGTTTCTTCCAGTTCTTCGGTCTCCGTTTCTGTTTCGATCTCCGTTTCTGTCTCAGCTTCTGATTCCGTTTCTGATTCCGTTTCTGTTGCAGTCCCGGTTTCCGTCTCGCTCTCTGTTTCCGTCTCGCTCTCTGTTTCCGCAGTGGTTTCTTCTTCCGCTGTTTCCACGTTATCTATTACCGCTGCTTTCACAGTAACTGTAACATCCTTATCCGCCGCGAGTTTGTATTCTCCCCCTTCCGGCCTGAGTTCCTGGTTATCTGCCTTAACGGTAACAGAGGTGCCGTCTTTCACTTCAACTTTGAATGCCAGCTCTTTTCCTTTTTCCATCTCCAGCGTTCCGGTGATTTCCTGGCCGTCTGCCTTGAGAATTCTGGCATCGCCCTCTTTTTGGAAAGTTACCTTCCATACGGATTCCTGTGTTGTTTCTTCCGATGTGGTTTCCGTTTCCGCTGTTTCCGTTATGGTTTCTTCTTCAGAGGGTTCCTCTGTATCGGTCTCCGCTGCAGACGAGGTTTCTTCCTGTACATCTGTCTCCATTTCGTTTTCCGATGCCTCTTCCGATTCCGGCGCCGCTTCCGAAGGCACTTCTGATTCAACTGCCTGCTCTGCCAGTTTCTGACTTTCGGAATCCGAATTTTCAGAAACCTCCTGTACCGGTTCTTCCGAAGCGGCCTGCTCTGTTTCTGTTTCCGCCGCAGCCACTGTAAGGCTGTCGTTGCCAACCGTTGTGGCTATCAATACGAAAGCCAGTAAAAACGCCCATATTCTCTGCACTCTTTTTACTTTTTTCATCCGATTTTTTCTCCTCTCTGCTCTAAACCATCTATTTCGTTTATCTTCCTGTCTGTTTCGTCCGTTTTCTTGACAGGTACTGCGTTCTGTACTGCACTGTCCATGAGCTTTATCAACTCCAGCGCACTCCGGAAATTTTTTGTAATCCCTTTATCTGTCCAGGAAATAGAACCCTGCCAGGTACCATTATTCTTGTTGACCCGGATTAGAAAGGCTGCCATATAGCCAATTTGATTTTTTCTTTCTTGTTCATTTCGCACTATTTCGCCTCCCGGGATACCTGATTATTGACTTCTGTTTTATTCTGTTAGCTTGATTATATAATTCATGCCGTAACACCAAGCGTTACATATCTGAAAATAATTAATTTTTTTAACTATTTTTTTCGACAAAAAAATCGCCCGGAAATATAAATTTCCGGGCGGTCTTCTCCATTGTCTGCTTTTATTGAATTTTATGTCCAGTCCAGATCAAAAAGATTTAGCTGTACCACTTCTTCAACAGGCTTTTCCTTTTTCGCCAATTCCCTCACCGCACCCTCTTCCGGGATTTCCGGGAGGAATACGGATGGTTCTCCAGATGTGGTAATAACAAGTTCTTCGGCAGCACGGGTCATGCCTACGTATAAAAGGCGCCGTTCTTCTTCCGGTTGTCCTGCTGCCGTTCCCAGCTCCAGCGGCAGAAGGCCTTTCCGTATGCCATATAGGAATACGGCAGGAAATTCCAGCCCCTTGGCTCCGTGGAATGTCATAAGCATCACTGCATCTGCCGGGAATCTGCGGCTTCCGCAGCGCCTCACATCTCCCTCGGACCCAAAAGATATTGTTTCAAGAAAACGTTCCATAGAAGGATTGAGGACCGCGGCGTTCAGAAGCTTTGCCATGGCTTCACAGTCCTCCAGTTTCCGGTCTGCCATCCAGCTTTCCAGCAGTTTATCTGCTTTTTCCCTGCGGACCTTTTTTCGATATTTTGTTTCCAGCGCGGATAGTTGTTCCTCCGCAAGTTTGTCCTCCGCAGGCCAGAGCAGCCTCCGGCAATACCTCCGGGATAACGGATCCTCCGGGCAAAGCAGAGTCTGGAAGAAATACAGGGTACCGCGGACGTTGCTGTCCAGCAGGAAATCTTCACGTCCGGCCACCACATAGGGGATTCCTTCCTGCCGCAGACACTTTTCCAGAAGCTGCGCCTGCCTGTGCGTCCGGTACAGAACAGCGATATCGGAAAAACTTCTGACCTTTTTTATTTCCCCGCTATAATTCTCTTCCACATCCAGCATATCAATGCCGCCTATCAGACGGTTAATTTCCTTTGCAATAAATATGGCTTCCCCCATTTCGCCGGCCGCTTCCACCACCCGGACCGGAGGACCTGCCGGATTCCATGCCCGCATGCTGCGCTCTTCTCCTTGGTTATGGGATATTACGCCCAGAGCGCAGGATACAATTTCCGGAGTGGAACGGTAATTATCGGTCAGCCGGATTGTATGCAGTCCGGGGTAATCTGTTTCCAGACGGGAAAAACACATCGCATCGGATCCCCGGAAACCGTATATCGCCTGATCCGGATCCCCTATTACAAATAATTCCCGGCCGCATTTATTCCACACACACAGCAGGTCATACTGGATCGGATTAATATCCTGAAACTCGTCCACCAGCAGGTAACGGAATTGTTTTTCTTCCGCAGGGTGCTCCTCCCCATAAAAAAGATCCCGTGTTTTTATAAGAAGATCATCATAATCCACTGCCTTTTCCTGTTTGAGCAGGTTTTGGTAGAATAATACAGCTTCCCCGGATACAGCGTTTTGCATTCCTGCTGCGCCGCTCTTACCCAGTGATACTTCCCGAAGGAAACGGGTGGGGGAGATCTTCAGCTGAAACCTGGAGATTGTCTTACCGGCCAGCTCCTCAAGAAGCCCTTCATCCGCCACTACATAATCCTCTCCTCTGCCAGTGAGAATTTTGCTGCAGATTCCATGGAAGGTTCCGATATTTATTTCTTTTACAATCCGTTTTCCTCCGGGGAGCTTTTCCAGTCTGCTGTGCATCTCTTCCGCCGCTTTTCTGGTGAATGTAACTGCCGTGATTTCCGAAGGCTTTATTTTTCTCTCTTCCAGCAGAAAACAGATACGGGAAATAAGGGTTCTTGTTTTTCCCGCACCCGGCCCGGCAATAACGGCTATTGCCCTGTCCCTGGCCGTTACCGCTTCCTGCTGCGCCGGGCTTGGTACTTCCTCCCGGACCGTCTGAGGTTTCTTCCCTGGCTCCTCCGTTTCTTCCCCGGCAGGAACAGAAGCTTTCCCGGGCGCCGCAGCCCCCTGGTTTTGATGGGTTCCTGAAATCGGATCGGTTCCTTTGCCGTTCCCGCCGGAAACATTCCGTTTTCCGGACGTTTCCTCTTCCATAAAGAAGCTGAGCTGTCCCTCCAGGCTGTCAATTTCCGAAGGCGATAAAAGCCGGATCGTTCCATATTCCCCGTCAAAACCCGGCGTACGTTCCACCTTCCCCTCACGAAGGCGGTGTATCCCTTCCGCTACCGGTGCGCCGGCCGCTTTTTTAATATCTTCCACAGGGATGTTCCGCAGAATATCAAACTCTGCTCCCAGTTTATCCAGCATCGTTTCATATTGTTCCAAAACCTTCCTGGAAGCCGCCGATTTTCCCGTACAGGCACCGATAACCTCCGGAAGGGGAACCAGGCTTTCAAAAGGTTTGGCGCCCGCAAGCACATATTCCTCTTCCCGGTCCGCAAGCTGTTCCACTCTATGTAACACACCTATTGTCAGCTTCTTCCCGCATACAGGACATATGTTGCCATAAGACACGGCTTCGGAAGGGCTGATGCAAAGAGAACATTTTCTGTGTCCGTCAAAATGATATTTCCCTTCCTCCGGGAAAAATTCAATAGTCCCCTCCAGGCCTTTTCCCGTCTGAATGGCTTCCGCCAGCCCCTTAAACAAAAGCGGAATCTGAAAAAGAGTAGCCTCCCTTCCCAGCTTTGCGGGGGAATGGGCATCGGAATTAGAGAGCAGCTGGTAAGAATCCAGCGCTGATATCCTCCAGTTCATGGGAGGATCCGACGACAGGCCGGTTTCCAGGGCATGGACATACGGAGTCATGTCCGCAAAGCATTCCTCTATCGTATCGAATCCCGAAAAAGCCCCGAACATGGAAAAATGAGGCGTCCATATATGCGCCGGCACATAAACACCCTCCGGTACCGTTTCCAGCATTATTTCCAGCAAATCACGGCAGTCCAGCCCCAGGATAGGCCTTCCGTCGGAATGGATATTTCCGATTAGCTCCAGCCGCCGGGCCAGTCTGTCCGCCTCCTCCAGTCCGGGGAGCAGGAGCAGGCTGTGGACTTTCCTCACTTTGTCATTTTTCTTGTAAATAGAACTGATTTCTCCGGTAACTGCAAAACGGGGCCTCCGGTTATCCGGCGCTCCCGGTGCCTGGATGCGGTAAGCTTCCTTTAATGTATATAAACCGTCTTCCGCCGGTTCCAGTTTTTCCTTCAGCTCCTCCCTCCATGCCGGATGAGTGAAATCGCCTGTCCCGATAATATCAATTCCTTTTTTCCTGGCCCATAAATCCAGATATTCCGGTGTACAGTCTCTGCTGGTCGCCCTGGAATACCGGGAATGGATGTGTAAATCCCCTATATACATACCTTTATCCTCATTTGTCCCTGCTGCGCATTCTGGTTCCCTATCGTAAACAACGGATGCCGCACTCCGCGAACCATCCGTTGTTTCATTATAACTTTTCTCCGTTTTTTTCGCAAGAAAAGTCACTTTCCTTTTCCCACAGATACTTCCCTATTTCCATCAGAATTACCATAGCCAGAGGGCCTTTGATAATCCCCGATACTCCGAACAGCTTTACTCCGGTATATACGGAAAGCAGCATAAAAACCGGATATATGCCTGTTTTCTTTCCCATCAGCTTTGGCTCCAGGAATTCCCTGGCCCCCATGCAGGCGACATAAAGCACCACGCACAGAAGCGCGCCTCCAATTCTCCCGTTCACCAGCTGCCAGAAAGCGGTCGGCATGAGCACGATACCGGTCCCGATAAACGGCAGGGCATCCAGGATTCCTGCCAGGATCCCAAGGATAAAGCCGTTTCCCACTTTGCCTATCCATAAACCAAGACAACAGATTACCATAATAACCAGAAGGATCAGCACCTGCGCTTTCAGATACACCGCCACCAGATGGATAATCCGCTCCCCGATGCCGAATACCTTTTCCAGAGCCTGCGCGCCTTCTCCTCCCTCCTGCAGCCGTTCCACCATTCCGTCATAATCTTTGCACAATAAAATAGATGCGATAAAGCTCACGCCCAGAAATGCAGCTACAGAAATAATTTTTTTCAGATACCACCAGGATTCCTTCATCATCTTAGGGAAAAAATCCACCTTGAGATTTTCTATGAAAATATCAACCCGCTCCAATACCACCTGCTCTACCTTTACCGCATCGACCCCAAAATGCTCCTGTGCAAACAGACAGCAGTCTCCAAAAAAGTACCTGACCTGTTCACACATGCCATCCCAGTTATCCGTAAGGACCCGGAACTGCCCCAAACCGCACTGCAGCAGGATCCAGACGAGGACCAGAAGCAAAACCGCCGCTCCGCCCATCATCCCTGCAAGCAGGATTTCCTTTCTGATATGGGTTTTCCTTTGTACTCTGTTCAGCCAGGGATTACAAAGGAAAACAATACAAAAAGACAGCAGGAAGGGGGCAATGAGCGGAAATAAATAACGAAACCCAATAAATACACCCAATCCTGCCGCAGCGGCAAAAATCCACTTTTTCGGACCTTTTTCCAATAGTTTCCCCATACCCGTTTCACCCGTTTCTTTCAAAATTTTCACGAGATTAGTATAAGGATTTCTATGAAATCTATCCTGTTTTAAATGAAGATTCAGGCTGCCAGTTTCAACCACCGGCAGCAACTTTTCTTTCGGTTTGTTAGCTTATAGGTTTGCAGTTTTGAGAAATAATATGGCGAATTTTAAAAGGGTACTTGAAAAATTCAAATACCCCAAATAGCATCCACTTACAAGTAATCAAAAGATAGTGATGTGTCTGATGATTGCCCTTCGGATTCCTACGTAATTTTTAGTTACCAGCTATCCTCTATTGCAAGTAGAGGATAGCTATTTTTTGTTCTGATGGTGGTCTATTTCAGTTCAGCCGGGTCTCCAGGCGGGCCGCACTTTCCGCCAGTCCCATGATAAGGAACAAAAACGGCGTACAGCAGACCTGCTGGTAACAGAAAAAATTATGTCCTGCATAAGCCAGAATGCAGAGCATACCGGCCAGTATCAGCAATGCAGGCCACGTTTCCTTCTCTCTCTCCCCGCCGCATCTGTTTTGTCCCCAGGCCCGGTAAAACCGCCGGACTCCCAAAACGAACAGGGAAAGAAAGGATACAAGTCCCGCCATACCGGTACAGATAAGCAGATTCAGGAATTCATTATGGGCATTGGTAAGGATGTCGGGCTTCCAATACTGATACAGCCGATCTGCAAATTCCGGAATGCTGTAGCTGTAGACCTGGAAACAATCCGGTCCCACACCGACAAGCTTTTGCAGCCATGGCAGTCCCGCATAAATCTCTGCGGATATTTTCCAGGTAAATCCTCTGTCACTTCCCCATTTATCGTTAAACAGCAGATACTGGTTCCGGAATGTTATCCCAAACCATTTTTGCCAAAGACCAGCTGTATTCCCTGCGATAAGTACCAGCACCAGCACCGCAGCCGCCAAAACTGCGATAAGGCAGATCCGCCGGAGCATTTTGCCCGTTTTCCCCCATTCTGCTTCCCTAACGGCTTCTCCCTTTTTTTCTTCCCAATGAAGCAGCCAGATCAAACATCCGGAGGAACACAACAGAAGCAGCCAGGACAGCCATCCCCTGGAAACAAAGGTGGACAGCTTTCCCAGCTCCAACGCCCGATCCGCAAATCCCCACTGCAGGAAACCAATCGCTTTAAAGGAAGCCGCCCCCAGAATTACCACCTCCAAAAAACGCTCCATCTTATGCGGACTGCTGCAGGCCGCCGCAAACAGACCTATGAAAAGAAGGGCAAGGGAAGCAAAAGCGCTGTCGCTGTTCTGTGTTACCAGGGTCATAAAACCCAAAACACAATAAAGTCCTGAAAAAATACGTATTTTTTGATCTTCCGCCGCAAAAAAAATACAGATCCCTATGGCGAAAACGGTACAGACATAGCTGGAATACCAGGTGGCCTGCCCGATTGTGGACAGAAACAATATTTGATAGGAACTGTCGATCCCTTTATACATCCCCAGCGGATCCACACCGAAACGGTGGAGTACCCCCAGGGCAAAGGTTATCCCTGAACCGGCAAAAAAACCGTAAAATAGCAGTTTCCCTCCCAATCCGATCCTGCTTTTCCCCTTCGCTTTTTTCCATGGAAAAAAACGGGAAATCAAAAAATACGAAGCGCCCATAAGAAGCTGGGTGCGCAGCCCCATGTTCCAGCCTCCCACGCCTTCCCAGGCATCCTTGGGGAAGGCACTGAACACATAGGAAAGAACCGAAGCGGCCAGATACAGCAGTACGCCCATATCCACAGGGGATATTTCCCCGCGCCATGCTGTTCTCTTCCTTTCCAATACCTTTCCCGCCAGAACAACGGCGCCCAGCACCGCAGCCGGGATCAAAAGCAATGTGGAGGTCCCTGAGAAAAAGGAAAATTTATACCCTCCGATTTCATGATATTTATTCCCAAAATACAAAGGAAAAACCGTGAGCATCAGAAACATCCAGCAGCCCGTCAGAAACTGGGCGGCATCCCGGATATTTCCCAAAAACCAATCCGTCCCTTTCTCTTTTTCCGGCACTGCTTTTTCTTTATCCGTCACCGCTTCCTCCTGCCCTTTCCTTTCCGTCAGCTGTTCCATGGAAATTCCTCCGTCTGAAAATCCATCCTTTTACCCGTAACCGGATGATAAAAACATAAATGACAGGCACATAAGCAGATCCCGCCTATCCCCTGTTGCATGGAATATTCCCTGCTTTTTTCACTGCCGTACCTGGTATCTCCCAGCAATGGCAGACCCGCATGGGCAAACTGTACCCGGATCTGGTGATGGCGTCCGGTCAGCAGCCGGATGTTAACCAGGGCCTGCTCCTCCTGCATTTTGACCGCTTCATAAACCAGCTCCGCCCGTTTGGCATCCTTCGTTCCCGGCGGGACCACTGCGGAGGTATTCTTTTTTCCGTCACGAAGCAGATAGTCCGTCAGGGTAATACTGCGGCCGGGTACAGGATCCGGATCCGCTTCGCCGGTATAAACCAGCGCACAATAATCTTTTTCCATAAAGCGGGCCTGCTTTTTATTTTTCCCGGTTTCCTGACCGGAACCATGGGCGGCCTGACGGCTCAACTCTGCAGCCGCCTCCGGCGTTTTTGCAAAAACAAGGATTCCGCAAACAGGCTGATCCAGCCGGTGCACCACACCCAGATAGGGATTCCTCCCGCCCAGGTAGTTTTTCAGTTCACTGACCATATCCGCTTCCCCCAGCCTGGCACTCTGTACGGCTATGCCGGGAGGCTTGAAGCAGACGAGTATGGATGTATCTTCTGCCAGTATTGTAGCTTTCATGATTGTCATTTATCCCTTCAGTCCATATTCTTTGCTTTTCCAAACCGAAAAATACGGCCCAACCCGTGACGAAGTCATGGCTTGGGCCAAGAAACAGGCCAGGCTGGTTAGTTCCCTTATTTTTTTTATTATAGCATTGTTATACTTTTTTTTCCAGTTATACAAATGGGGGCCAGTGCGCAACCGATGGCTATCGGTCACTTTTCAATTACATTTCAGAATCCATCACTTTGCTTCCCCACCGGAATGTTCCGGCAGGAATCCCCTTCTGCTTTGCCATCTGATCCGCCATCAGCTGTAAAGGAAGAATCTGAACCAACGGCGCAAGGTACTCTTCCGTTTTCTCCAATTCTATAAGGAACAGCCTTTCACCCGGCTCAACCGGGCAGCCTTTCTCCGTGATTACTACCGCTGTCCCTCCTTTTTCCACAATGTTTTCAGCCATTTTACAGTTCATAACGGCACCGGGGCCGGAAGGTGCAAAAATAATCGCATGAAACCCTTGTTCCACCATTTCCAACGGCCCATGCTTAAATTCCGCTTCATCAAATGCCATAGCCGGAAATTTTACAATTTCCCTGAAAAATAAGGCGCCTGCCTGAACGCTTCCCAGCGAATATCCTCTGCCCATAATAGAAACGCAGGAACAGTCTTTCAAAAAGGCCTGTATTATCTCTTTCCACCTATGCTTCCCGTCCAGTACCTTCTCCATGTAAGAAACGCTCTTTTTTATTTTTTCCAACATGCTGCCTGTTCTGCCTTCAGCAATTGCCGAGGCCAAAAGCAGTGTGATACAGACGGATGCCATATAAGTCCTTGTTGTAACCGCTTCTTCTTCCATTACATGCAGAGGAAGTACCAGGTTTCCCCTTCGTGCCAATGTACTTGCCGTATCATTCGTGACAGCAATTACCATGATATCCTCAGGAAGCTCCTGAAGTAAATGGACCATTTCCGCGCTTTCTCCGGATTGTGAAATAAGAATCAGCAATGTATTATTATCAAGGAAATCCTTTTCGTAATAAAGAAGCTCGCCTGTTGAAATCACCTGATTATCCACACCATGCTGTTTTAAATAAATTCCCGCCCCTATGGCACAAAAATGAGAACTTCCCATTCCTGAAAAAACCAGCTTTTTAAAAGGTCCATTATATAATTGACATATTCTTTCCAATAGCCCGGAGCTTTCATAATATTCCAGGCACCCCATCACCTGTTCCGGCTGGGTGAGGACATCCTCCAGATAGTTCCCCATATGCAATCTCCTCCATATCTCTTCCGCTGCCTATGTAATAACCGGCGGCCCGGTTTCCTAAACGTAAGGATTCCTCTAAACCCATTCCCCTTAACATGCCGGTGCAGAATCCGGCGTTAAAATGATCGCCTGCTCCGGTGAGAATTACGGGATTTTCAATTTTTTCTGTTTTTACATATACTTCTTCTTTGTTCCAAAAACATTGTGCCCCATCGCTTCCGTGAGAAACAATCATACAATCCGGAAGCCCTTCCGCCAATATTCTGCCCGCCGGTTCCTCTGTTTTTATCTTCCTAAACTGCTGTGTGAAACTTTCCTCCTCCTTTTTGTTCAGTCCAAGAATCACCTTTTTCCGCTTTGCCAAACGCTTCAGCAGGGAAGCAAGCCCTTTCATATCTTCCTGACTTCTTGCCGATAAGTCAGCCAGATCAAAAAACAGGAATTCCGGCATTTCCGGCTCCGTAAGAAATGGTTCCAGATATAAAAGAATATCATTCATATATAAAAAGGCACTCCAGTTAACAATCCCTATCAGACTGCATTCCTTCCAGATACGAATCAGTTCTTCCCAATTAATACGGCTTATGAAGTCCTCACAGCTCATTTCCATACTATCCAATTGTCCCAGCATAAGCTTGCCGTTACCAAACTCCAGGGCGGTACAGCGGTTAGCCCGTCCTATGCTCATCCACGCCACCCTGTCGTTTACTTGTCCGATTAAATCTCCACAGCCGTCAAGCATACCCATACAGGTCGTGGGAATTCCCAATGCGGCCATTGCACCTGCCATCAAAGGCCCATTCCCCCCAAGCCTTACCCCGGCCGGCGACAGCTCTATGTCCGAGCTTCTGCCGCAGTTATTCAGCAGATACCTTCCTAAATCCTCCATACTGTCCCAAAACACACAGCCTTCTCCGGTTCTTTCTTTAATCAGCCTGTATATTTCATCCCGGTAGCCGTCAAAACCAATAAAACACTTTTTTTCCATCTCTTTACCCTTTCACCGATCCTACCATGACCCCTTTTACAAAATACTTCTGCACGAAAGGATAGACTACCAGAATAGGTAATGTGGTTATAACAATAGTCGCTGCCCGGATAGACTGGGACGGAGGGACAACATCCAGGGAATTATAGGCCTCCGCGCCCAAATCCCCGATACTTGAAGCGGCCGTAATGATATTCCGCAGAATGTTCTGCATAGGCAGCAGCGGGGTCTTGTTGATATAAAGCATAGCGTCAAACCAGGCATTCCAATGGCTTACCGCATAGAACAGGCCGATTGTGGCAATGGAGGCCTTGGATAACGGAAGCACTACTTTGGTCAAAATCTGTACGTCATTCGCCCCGTCAATAACAGCCGCCTCTTCCAGGCTTTTAGGTATCGCGTAGAAGAAATTCCTCATGATAAGCAGATTCCATGTATTCACCAGACAAGGCAGAACCATGGACCAGCGGGAATCAATCAGCCCCAGCCCTTTTACCAGAATAAAGGTGGGTATCAGCCCTCCTGAAAAAAGCATGGTAAAAAATACGAATCCCGTAATAACCGTCTTACCCTTCAGGTTGTCTTTGGATAAACCATAAGCGAGGGATATAGTAACCGCCAGGTTCAGAACGGTTCCCACAAAGACACGGAACAGCGTGTTACTGTAGGCCCGGATTATATTCCTGCCGCTGGCAAACAGCATTTCATATGCGGAGAAATCAAAATCCTCCGGAATGATAATGAAGGTCCCCCTCCGCGCAATTTCCGCCTCACTCACAAAGGAAGTCATTACCACTGTAAAAACAGGCACAATTATCAAAAAAATAAACAGGCACATCAGCAAGACATCCACCGCCTGAAAAATGGTCTCGCCGGACAATTTCTTTTTCATTACCAGATTCCCCCCTGTCCCATTTTTTTAGTAATCTTATTCGTACCCAATACCAATATCAAAGAAATAACGGAAGTAAACAGATTAACCGCAGCCGCAAAGGAATAATTCTGGTTGACAACGCCTTCCCGGTATACATAGGTGCTTATAATATCGGCAGTCGAATATATTTGCGGGGAATACAGCAGCAGAACCTTTTCATATCCCAGGTTCAGAATACTTCCCACCCTTAGAATCAGCATAATAGTAATAACCGGCATGATACCGGGAATCGTGATGCTTACCATCCGCCGCAGTACCCCCGCGCCGTCAACCATAGCCGCTTCGTACAATTCCTTGTCGATACTCGTCATGGCTGCAATAAAAACTATGCTTTCCCATCCGATACTCTGCCACACCTCCGAAATGGTATATATACTCCGAAACCATTCCGGCTGCCCTAAAAAGGGAATCGCTTCCCCACCGAAGGCTGTGACAATCGCATTAACAAGTCCGCCGTCTACCGAAGTGAGGGTACGTATCATGCCGCAGACAATTACAGCGGACAGGAAATGGGGCAGATAAGAAACTGTCTGTACCGTTTTCTTAAAAAACTTCCCCTTTAATTCATTGATAAAAAGCGCCAGAATAATAGAAAGCGGAAAACTCCAGATCAAAGAATAAATGCTTAAAAGCAGTGTATTTCTGATTAACCGGAGACAGTAGGCAGATTTAAAAAATTTCAGGAAATGCTTCCATCCAACCCAATCGGAAGTAAAGATACCCTGGATCCCCCAAAAAGGCTTGTAATCTTCAAAGGCAATGACAATACCAAACATAGGCAGATAACAGAAAATAAGATACCAGAGCAGACCAGGCAGCATCAGAAGATAAATAAACCGGTCTCGCTTCAGGTAATATCTTAAAGGCTTTTTCTCTTTTTGCTTCATGTAATTTCTCCCCTGCGGAATCGCCCGGAATAATTATTCGTTGAATCACTTTCTCACGTACTGTGCAGTAAATGCACAGTACTGAGTGAACAGTAACAATTATTCTTCTCAGACAGTTCCTTACTATACAGGCAGCCGGGTTAACGGCTGCCTGATCGTTTTATCCTCTTTCATGAAATCAGTGTAACTGTTAAGTGCCTCCGCAGTTACAAATCATTCTCCCTTTAATTGGTTATATTGCCTTGTGTATTCGTTAATATAATCATCCAGCCCCATCTGATAACAATCCTCAACAAATTTATCCCATGTATCAAAGGATCGGGTCCCGTTAACGAACTTAACCAGCTCTTCATCCTTAAATGTGTTCAGGTCATTTAAAGTAGGAATATTCTCAGCCAGAGAAACGGTATCCCAATTGATCCCGCTTTCAATTCCCGGATCGATTGTGGCGTCAAAATCATCCAGATGCTGCTGCAGCCAGAGATTCTCCATGGTCTGAATCCCTTCCTCATCGTATTCTGTGGTTTGAATTTCCAAAGGCAGCCCAAGGGAAACGAGGAAATCACGGGCATAGGTAGGGCCGCCCTCTATAGGAAGAACCGCTTTGTTCTTTTCCGCGTCCTCCACATCCGGATTATACTTCCAATACTTTCCTTCCAGGCCGTACATTTCGTTGGTATAATTCTCCCATTCAAAAGACCACTCCACAAACTTCATAACTGCTTCCGGATGTTTGCATTTGCTGCTGATGAGCATACCGTTGGTCCCGCCCAGCGCTTTTGTCTGTATCAGGTTTCCGTTAGGCCCTGTAATTCCCGGCTCATTGATTCCGTAAACATAAGTATGCTTGCTTCTGTCAAAATCCTTTAGATTCTGTCTTAAAATAGGTTCATTCACCATTATCCTGGAATACCAGATTGCTGATGCTCCTACCGCGCCTTTCGCAATCTGCTGTTTAATGGTATCCACATCCATGGTAAAACTTTCCTTATGGATTATGCCGTCTTTATACCATTGGTTCAGCTGTTTCAAGAAATCGACATATCCGTCCGCTATCCATTCCGGCTTTACTTTCCCGTCTGTTTCATCCAGCCATTTCCCGTTTCCTGTTTTTACATATCCCCCAAGAAAAACCGACTCCACCCTGTCCAAGACGTCTGTGGATCCTCCCTTTTCCAAAATCAGGGGAATTGTTTCCCCATTGCCATACGGATCCAAATCCTTAATTTTGTATAGGTACTCGTTCAGTTCGTCAAATGTTTCCGGCATTTTCATTCCAACCAGATCCAGCCAGTCATTCCTTACAAAGACCTGATAAGGTGTGGTATCCGTCATTCTGGGAACCGCCCAGATCGTGCCATCCTGATCCGTAACGCCGTTCCATGCTCCCCATGGCTCCCACAGATCGTACAATTCCTTGGCTTCCGGTGCTTTTATATAGTCCGTCAGCGGAAGGATAATCCCGTCTTTGGCATAATCCCCCCAGTTTCCCCACCAGGCATCGATCTGATCGCCGCCTGCCAGCAGCAGGTTCAGCTTTTCCGTAGCCGCCGCTCCGTCGGACGGCGGCATGATGATCTCCACCTTTACACCGGTTTTCTCCAGAATATAATCCTGCATTTCCTGGTATACGGAAGTGTCGCTTCCTGCTTCCGCTCCCGCCACGGAGAATGCCCCGGAATTATTGTATATAACAATCGTGGGCGCTTCACCCTCCTGCGCTTTTGCTTCACTCTGCGCCTCTGTCTGCGGACTGCCGCTTTCCGTGTCCTTTGCCTCAGACGGTCCGGCCGTCTCCGCCGCCCCGCAGCCTCCTATCATACCCATAATCATTGCCGCCGAAACCAGCAATGCCAATCCTTTTTTCCGCTTCATGCAAATACCTCCTCCTCTTTTCCTGTTACCACTCGTACCTTTTCAATAACAACGTCTTTACTTTGCCCGCAACACCTCTTTCATATAAAATAAAAAGCCCCTTTTCATCTGCACAGATATCCGCATACCCGCCATTTTCATCTACTTCCGTCACCGGCTTCCATGTCGCTGCATCATCCGGGCTTTCATATACCGTCAAATGAATCCGATCCCCATAAAAATGCACGGGATCACGATGGGCACAGTTCACAAAATATAAGTTTTCTCCCGCCCTTACCATGCTTCCAAAGCAGGTCGGGTCCGGCAGGGAAGTCTCGTTCCATACCGCTTCAAGTCCCGATAACCCACGGTCCGCAATACCCATCACCCGGCATTTTTCATATCTCTCGTTACGGAAATTAAAAAGGAATTTCCCTACTGACAACTGGGCCACCGTCGTTTCATTGGCATTTTCAATCCCTTGTGTCATAAAGCCCGGCTTCCAGCTTTTTCCCCGGTCATCACTGTAAATGCATCCTGCTGCGGAGGGGAAATGATTTTTTATCCGTCCTGACTTGTCCAAATCCAGCCGTATTTCCCCCCTGGCAAGCCATATGGGTACCACCAGCCTTCCTTTATCCGTTACGATTCCATGCCCCGGACCGGAAGCACATACATTCCAGCACCATGGCAGCGCCCGGAAGCAATCGGTGATTTCCACGGGCTTCCCAAAGGAAATTCCTTCATCCTGGCTGCAGCAGTACCACGCCTTTTCATAGTCCTGGTGGAATAGCAAATGCACCCTTCCGCCATCCGCAATGAGTACCGGATTACTCCAGGTAATAACCCTGTCCCCGTTTTCCCTGTCCGGTATTTCATGGGGATAAACCGGACTGCCGAATGTCTTTCCGCCATCCACGCTGCGCCTGACCGTTATCCACACAGCCGACCAGTCATTTCCTGCTTCCTTCCTGGATTCATACGCGATAAGAACCGTGCCTTTTTGGGTAATGGTGACTGCAGGAATACGGTACTCCATAAACCTGCCTGCCCCATATTCTTCTATTTTTGTTGTATATACCAGTTTCAATCCAAATCCCCTATTTCATCTAATAGCCGTTTCTCCTGTTCCGTAACAGGACTGAACGGAGGCCTGCAGCTGCCGCAGGAAATACCCTTTCGTTCCAACAGGTATTTCACTGCCGTGATATCCCGAACACATAAAAGCCTGTCAATAATACGGCATGCCTCATGCTGTATCGCTTCCGCTTCCTGCATATTTCCTTCCTCGTATGCATGCAGGATCCGCTTGAACTTTTTCAGCATAAAGTTATAGGTACTTCCGATAGCTCCATCCACTCCCACCGGAAGGGAATACAAAAAGGATTCATCCTGTCCGAACATAATCTTCAGTTCCGGGTAACGGGTGCGGATCCGTTCCAGTTCATATAGATTGGAATCCGTATATTTCAGCCCGCCTACCCTGCAATGTTCCATTATTTGTGCCAGATTGGAGGCATTGATTGTCACTCCTGAATATTGGGGGAAATTATAAACCACCACCGGTACATCCACCGAATCCGAAATGGTTTCATAATAACTGACAATTTCTTCAAATTTAAAGTCATAATAAAAGGGCGGCACGCTCGATACGGCGCTTGCCCCAGCCTTCTGCGACTCCCGGGCCAGATAAGCTGCCTGCTTCGCTCCGATTTTTCCCACATGGGCTATTACCGGAACCCTCCCTTCCGCCGCCTCGGCTACCGCAGCGGTAATGCGTATTCTTTCTTCATCCGTTAAAAGAAAGCACTCCCCCGTACTCCCGGTGACATAAAAGCCATCCGCACCTTCCTCCAATAATAAACGGACAAGTTTTTTTAATTCTCCGTAATTTACATTTCCTTCCCCGTCAAATGGTGTTACCAATGCGGGAACAATCCCTTTCAGTTCCATACGTCCCCATTTCCCTCAACTTTCTTCTTTTTCTGTTTTTGTATTTTTCACAAAAAGTAAATTATCCCATGCAGCTGCGCCGATACTGCTTTTTCTTACTATCAGCTTCGGATGGATCAGGCGGAAAAGCTCCTCGTCCCTGCTTCCGTCTATTATCCCCTTAAGCATTGTTATCCCCTCCTTTCCCATCTCCACCGCTCTTGGCGATACCGAAGAAAGCGGGACGGACAGCCGGTTGCAGAGGTTACTGTCGTCATTGCCCACAATTTTTACATCCAGTCCCGGCAGAAGCCCTCTCTCCTGTAAAATTGTATAGAGTACGGTGGCTGTTGTATCATCAAAGCAAAGCACGCCGTCAGGATAATCCTCTCTGTCAAAAATAGACCTTATACGTTGCTGCAGCTCCTCTTCCCCATAGTTCCCAAGAATCATTTCCTTCTTTTCCACTTTTTCGGAACTGCTTCTAAGAGCGGTTTCATAACCATAATACCGTTCTATGGCGGTTGAGTATTTTCTCTGCGAGAAATAAGACAGCTTACGGCAGCCCTGGTCAATCAAATGTCTGGCTGCCATAAAAGCGCCATAATAATTATTTACCCCGATAAAAGGGACATCCAGGCCATCAATGCTCCGATAGCAGATTACAAACGGAATACTTCTTTTTTTTAATTGTAAAAAGGAATCAAAACTCTGTTCTGAATTGATAATAGGAATAATAATACAGCCATCTGCCTGCATATCTATCATTCTGAGAACATTGCTTCGCTGCCTCTCCGGAGAATTATCACTGCTGGAAAGCACAACATTGATATTATGGGCGGAAGCAAACTGCTCAATGCCGGATATAAACTGGGGATAGATATCTCCCATAATAGATGGTAAAATCACCCCTACATTGAGCATCTTCTGCAGACGTCTGCCCGATATATAGGTTCCGCTTCCTTTTACAGAACACAGATACCCCTCCTCTTCCAGTTCTGATACCGCCTTATCGATGGTATTCCGGGCAACTTCAAATTTTCTGCTTAAAAAGGTCCGTGAGGGTATTTTACTGCCCGCTTTCAGACCTGAAATAGCCTTTATTATTTCTCTTTTTACTTCCTGATATCTGAGCGGCATCTCCTATCCTTCCTAAAAAGCGCAAAAATATTGTGCATATCGCACATATTTATGCCATATTTTCCCATAGTTTTTATATATATTTCTTACACTGTAATTCTAATCAAAGAAGGTGAGAACGTCAATAAGTTCGGCATTTATTACGCATCTTCTTTTATTATTGAGCAGATATGTAGTATTCTGCTTATTTTCAGGCATCTTTTTTATAAAAAAAAGACCGATATCGGCCATTTTTTTATGGCAGATATCAGCCTTCCTGTGAACTTTGTTATTTTAGTTCCTTATTTATTTTGTCAAGTTTTTCCTGCAAATACCGTTTATGATATTTAAGCTGCGCATACCTAATGACCTTCCCATAATACACCGGATTCCCTGCCCCTCCCACAATACCGATAAGCGGAAGCCCCTGTATAAACTTTGCAAGGAGCATATCCAGTGCAAATACATCCGCCGTCCTCCTGATCTGCTGTGTAACATCATCTTCAGCATGATTTCCATGCCACTCTTTCGCAAGGATCCTATCCACCTCAGCATTCACCCTGACCCATTCTTCACCATGGGATAATGAGGCCTCCATCATCTTTAGAATCAGCAGCTTTTCCTCCGTTGCGTCATAGGTAAAACCATATTGAAGTGCTGTTTCATAAATCCCCCGTAAAATAAAACCGGTAAAAACCACAATATCCGGAAGCCCGATCCCCAACACTCCCAGCCCAATCCCCTCGGCGGCAGTAACCGCCATATCCCTGACCCCCGAGGCTCCTGCCTTTTTCCGAAGCTGTTTCAGTTCCTTCCGGGTTCCTTTGATACCTATCGCGTAGTTCTGAATCTCATAATCCTTTTCAAGCTGATCTTTCCGGATGGTTTTCTCTATAATCCCCGTACCCTGTTCAAATACGACGGAAAAGGCCTTACAGAAAGCGGCCCGCAGATTATCGTATATCTTAACCGGAATTTTCTGTTCCAGTTTTTCTTTCCATACTAAAACAGAAGGACCGACGGTACTCTGACGCATTGCCGCTTTTTCCAGCCGTTCCTCCTGCTTTGTTATATACTTCCATTCTTTTTCATATGCTGTTTTTGTTCTGCTGTTTTCATCCTTTAAAAACATGGATACCTCACAAGTCAATTCCTTACAAGCCGGTCTGTTTTCTACAGTACCCACCCCAGAATCGCAAACGATTTGGGATTTCAGCTATACCTTAAACCGGTACCCAACGCCCCATAATCGCAAACGATTTGGGATTTCTGCTATACTTTAAACCGGTACCCAACGCCCCAAATCGTTTCAATATACTGGGGATTGGCCGTATCCACTTCTATCTTCTCCCGGATTTTTTTGATATGCACAGTAACGGTTGCGATGTCACCGATGGAATCCATATCCCAGATTTCACGGAACAGCTCTTCTTTGGTGAATACATGATTGGGATTTTCCGCCAGGAAAGTGAGCAAGTCAAATTCCTTGGTGGTAAATGCCTTTTCTTCCCCATTGATATAAACACGTCTTGCCGTTTTATCAATACGGATTCCACGGATTTCCACGATATCGTTGGTTTTCTGCTGGGAGCTCACCAGCCGGGTGTACCGGGCAAGATGAGCCTTTACCCTGGCGACCAGTTCACTGGGGCTGAACGGTTTTGTCATATAATCGTCGGCTCCCAGACCCAGTCCTCTTATTTTATCAATATCGTCCTTTTTCGCAGAAACCATGAGTATGGGAATATTCTTTTCATCCCGGATACGGCGGCAGATTTCAAAACCATCCATTCCCGGAAGCATTAAATCCAGGATAATGAGATCGTAATCGGAACTCACAGCCCGTTCCAGCCCTTTATCCCCTTCATGCTCTATTTCCACCTGAAAGCCTGACAGCTCCAGGTAATCCTTCTCCAAATCTGCAATTGCCTCTTCATCTTCAATAATTAATATCTTATTCATTTTCCTCTGCCTCCCTGTATTTTCTGATTACGAAATGTAAACAGGTACCTTCTCCTTCCTTACTGGTCGCCCAGATGTAACCGCCATGATCCTCAATTATTTTTTTAACAATAGACAGGCCGATACCGCTGCCGCCCATGGCGGAGTTACGGGAAGCGTCCGTGCGGTAGAACCGTTCAAAAATATTTCCCAGATCCTTTGCCGCTATGCCTTTGCCGTTGTCGTCTATTTCCACCCGGATGGAATCCACCTCATCCAGGATTCGTATGTTGATAATTCCTTTTGGTTTATCAATATATTTAATGCTGTTTCCGATAATGTTGTTGATTACCTTTTTCAGCTGTTCCGGATCCGCGATAATCCGGGTATCGGGATCCACCAGATTGGAATAATTCAATTCGATGTCTTTTGACTCCAGATCAAGACCCACATCCTCCACGCAATCCTGGAAGAATTCGGCTACATTGATCCGATGGAAATTATAAGGTATCCGGTTGCTGTCAATTCCCGAATAATAGGTCAGCTCATTGATCAGCCGGTTCATATCGTTGGCTTTATTGTAAATGGTTTTGATATAACGGTCTATTTTCTCCGGCGTATCCGCCACACCGTCCATAATCCCTTCCACATAACCCTTTATAGCTGTAATAGGCGTTTTCAGGTCATGGGAAATATTGCTCACCAGCTCTTTGTTCTGCCGTTCATTCTGTATTTTCTCTTCCGTAGATTCCTTCAGACGCAGACGCATATCCTCGTAGTTGCGGTAAAGCTCCCCGATTTCATTGGTATCCTCTGAAGTGAGGGTGTATTCAAAGTTCCCCTCCGCTATATTCTGCATGGCTACATTCAGCCGGTTGATAGGGGCAAATACACTTTTATAAATCCATTGTGTCAGAATAATACTGGTAACAATGAGAATAATTACAATAGCAAAGAACATATAAATAAGGAGCGCCTTGGATATGACGCTGTTTACCCTGGTAATGATAAATACGCTTCCTTCCGACCCGTCGGAAAAATGGAAATCTATTTGTTTTACCAGCTTCTGCATATCATTATAGTAATATCCGGCATTGGTATCCCGGCTTTCAAAGCCATATGCGGGAAGCCTGCCAAATATTTTCTGGGTTGCGGTTTCATTCCCCGAATAATATATGCTGTCGCCTTTCCTTACTAATATATAGGAAGAACGTTTAAAAGCGTCCTCGTTCATCGCCGCCAGGTAGGTTTTGTCCTCCAGCAAGGACGGATCCGACTCTGCAGTCAGTTCCAAATCACAAAAAATATCATCAGTAATATCACTGAAGGAAGCGAGGGAATCGGACATGGTGCTGTAGTCCGTGGTTTCAAAACCATAACTTAAATCAGAATTGTGTACCAATACAGCTCCGATAGCCAGAAATGCTATCGCCGACAGAACCAGGGGCAGCAGGATGACGGTTAAAAATGTGATAATTAGCTTCGTTCTGAATTTCATTGCATATCCCTATCCTTCCCTGAGTATCCGATGTTATACCGCCATATGACTCATACCCGCTGCGCGGGCATGGCCTCCGGCGGAATATAGCGCCCGGATTTCTGCGGTGAACGCAGAAACCGGATGCGCAGGCATGGCCTCCGGCGGAATATAGCGCCCGATTTCTGCGGTGAACGCAGAAACCGGATGCGCAGGTATAATGTCCATTCTGTGGACATTATACCATAGAAAGAAATCCTAAATATAAAAACGGGAAAATAAATTTATAAAAAAACTATAAAAACGTTGACAAAAAGAAATTGCTTTGCTATAGTAACAGTAACAGTTATCGTTTTTAACAGAAAGGAGGCGCGGGATGACGCTGAAATACAGCCGTCAACGGGAAGCCATCAAAGATTTCCTGATGACAAGAATTGACCATCCGACGGCAGATGTAGTTTACAGCAATGTGAGAACAGAATTTCCTAACATCAGTCTTGGTACTGTATACCGAAATCTTACGCTGCTGGCAGATCTTGGCGAGATTGCAAGATTACGCGTCGGCGATGGTGTTGACCATTTTGATGCAGACACCAGCCCCCATTATCATTTTGTCTGCAGCGAGTGCGGCAGTGTGATTGATTTGGATATGGAGAATATCGATAATATCAATCAGACAGCAGCCAAAAATTTCGACGGACAGATTACAGGTCATGTCACTTATTTTTACGGCCTGTGTCCGCACTGTAAAGAAAGTAAGCGTAAGGCTCTTTCTTAAGTTTCAAACTGCCATCCACAACTCCCGGTTAACCGGTGCAGTTGTAACAAAATAAAAATTATTATTATAAAAGGAGAAAAAGATTATGAAATTTGTATGTCAGGTATGTGGTTATGTTTATGAAGGCGAAAAAGCACCGGAGAAATGTCCTGTTTGCGGCGCACCCGCAGAGAAATTTACCGCACAGAGCGGAAAAATGGAATGGGCTGCCGAGCATGTTGTAGGTGTTGCTCAGGGTGCAAGTGAAGATATTATGGAAGACCTGAGAGCTAACTTCGCAGGAGAGTGCTCTGAAGTAGGTATGTACCTTGCTATGGCAAGAGTAGCTCACAGAGAAGGCTATCCTGAAATCGGCCTTTACTGGGAAAAAGCTGCTTATGAAGAAGCAGAGCACGCTTCCAAATTCGCTGAACTGCTTGGCGAAGTAGTAACCGATTCCACAAAGAAGAACCTGGAAATGAGAGTAGAAGCAGAAAACGGCGCAACCGCTGGTAAATTCGACCTGGCTAAGCGCGCAAAAGCTGCTAACCTTGACGCTATCCATGATACCGTTCATGAAATGGCAAGAGATGAAGCCCGTCACGGCAAGGCATTCCAGGGCTTACTGGAGAGATACTTCGGTAAATAATTATAAGAACTCCTCCAAGAGATCTATATAAACAACACAAAGGACATCCCGGTTTCTGTATGGAAACCGGGATGTTTTTTGGTTAATAACTCAAACTTTGCAGTTGCCGAATGGCCTTCCGCCGGCTGTCTGCGTGGCGTTGCAGGGACTGAAAAGGAATTTTCACAGGTCCGTCAGTCTGGACATTCCGATGAGCCCAGGGACGTCAAGTGTGTCAGATGAGGCTAACACACTTGACTGGTCTCATCTTCATAGCCTGAAAGGTACCTGCGAAAATTCCTTTTCAGTCCCTGCAACGCCACGCAGACAGCCGGCGGAAGGCCATTCGGCAACTGCAAAGTTTGAGTTAATAATATTAAACTCCTTCAAGAAATTTAATAAGGTGATATAAAATTATAAAAATATTATATGTTGGGAATAAATAAAATTATATTTTTTAATAATAAGAATTTTATATTTCTTTATTATTAGTTTTTATATAAGCCAATTATACAAATATATAAACTTGACAAATTTGTCTGATATGTGTATATTTAATTTAATATTACTTCAAATTAGTTCGTTTATGAACCAAAAAAAATAATAAATGGTGACAGATTATGAATCTTTACTTTGAATTACTAAAAAAACCTATTTTTAAAATGAAAGATGTGGATTATTATTATAATAATATGGATAGTGCCCGTTCTGCAATTAAACGGTTAATGAAGGAAGGAATGGCGGCAAAAATACGCAATAATTTGTATACTTGCATTAGCGGTGAGACAGGCGCTCCTGTGGCAAACCGTTTTCAGATAGCAAGTTATATCACGCCCACATCCTATGTATCTCATCATACGGCTATGGAATATTATGGAATTACCGATCAGGTTTATTATGATGTATATGTTTCTTCTCAAACCAGCTTCCGGGATTTTACTTTTGATAAATATACCTATCGGTATATTGCGTCGAAAACATTAGAAGGAATCGACAAGCCATCCTATAGTGGCGGTATTGCAGTCACAAATTTGGAACGTACAATAGTTGATAGTATAAAAGATATAGATAAAATAGCCGGAATTGAAGAGGTAGTGCAGGATATCGAATGTCTACACAGAGTACAGGAAAAAAAACTTCTCAAGTATTTGGAACTTTATGAAAACCAATTTTTATATCAGAAAATAGGGTATCTTCTTTGGGATTATAAAGAAAAAATAGGGCTTTCTGATAATTTTTTTGAGAGCTGTAAGGAACAAATAGGTAAGAGTAAGCGTTACCTTACGAAGGATCAGGTAGGTGGGCGCTATAATAATACTTGGAAATTAGTGGTACCGGCCGAGTTGCAGAATATGAAAAATGGAGTGATGACGGATGCCGATATATGATAAAGCTGAAATCGGACGTACTGCACAGAAGTATGGTTTTGTGAGAGATACCTTTGAGAAAGCCTTACGTTTGAAGGAAGTATTAAAATTTATAAACGAACAAGAATATCTCAGAGAGCATTTGCTTTTAAAAGGCGGAACTGCCATCAATTTTACAATTTTTAATTTACCCAGGCTGTCTGTCGACATTGATATGGATTATACTCCAAATGATACGAGAAATGATATGCTTACGGCCAGAAATGAGATTACTTTACTTATTAAAAACTATATGGAGACGGAAGGGTATCAGCTTTCTCAAGGTTCCCGATTTACTCATAGCCTGGATGCTTTTTATTATCAGTATCTGAATTCTGGTGGTAACAGAGATATGATTAAGATTGAATTAAACTACTCCCTGCGGGTACATATATTGGATTCTGTGCAGAGAAAGATCATTCCGGAGGCCTTTGATGATGGGATAACTATTCGTATGGTGGCACCGATGGAGATTTTCGCTGCTAAAGGAAATGCTTTAATCAACAGAGCCGCGGCCAGGGATTTATATGATTGGGGAAATTTGATTGCAGAAAAGCTATTTGAAGATGACAGGGATATGTTCCGTAAATGCCTTGCCTTTTATGCAACAATATCTGCGAAAACAGTTAACAGAAATTTTGACTTAACAGCAATTGATTCTCTGCATTTTGATAAGATACGAAGGGATTTATTTCCGGTCCTCAGTCAAAAGGAAAACTTTATGTTGGACGAAAGAAAACTTTATGCTAAAGAATATATTTCAGACTTGATGCAACTGACTGAACAAGAAAATGAGTATATGGATCGTTTTATAGCAAAGGATTTTGCTCCTGAGTTACTATTTGAAGATGCAGCTATAGTGGAACGATTAAAAGAACATCCAATGGCGATTTGGAAATGTCATCACTGATCTCTTAGTGAAGCAGTAATTGATTTCTATACATCTCGATGGATATCCCGGTTCCCAGAAGGAAACCGGGATATTACTGCGTATGGCATTCAGTCTTCCATCGGCCCCACCACCAACGTACCAATACTGTGGGGATCCATAAAAAGCTGCACAGCTTCCCCTTCGATCATGACCGTCCCCCGCAAAGACGCGTCCTGTCTGTTCATAAGTACGACGATAAGCGTCCCGTCCGGATTCCGGAACGCACACCCCTCCGGCCTTATTTCCGTACGCTCACCCTCCATCTGTTTTTCCAGGGCAGCCGCTCCTCTCCTGATATAACGGCTGAAATGCCCGATATAATAGTAGGAGGACATTTTTATCATTTCCTGCTTACTATTGTCAAGGATAACAGGAGCCGCACAGGGATTATCTGCAATTCCGGGTCCGCTGTTCTGATCCAGGAACAGATTCCAGTCCAGATAAGCGCAGGTCCAGTTGTTCAAATCCCCAATTATTTCATGTCCATAACGTTCCCCTGCGGACCAGTCCGTCAGATTTTCCGGCATCACCACACAACTTTCCGTAGCAAGCAGCGAAATCCCGGGAAATTCCTCATGGGTCTTTTGCAGTTCTTCAAAATAGTCCCCGGAATACCAATGAAAAGCCACTCCGAATATTTTATTCCGTAATCTGTCATCTGCTAACAGCTCCCGTGCTCTATTCCTCATAAAATCCTTATTACAGTCCCAGCAGAGAAGCTTTTTATCTCCGTAACCGGCTTTTTCCAGTGCCGGTATCAGATATTCCACCAGAAAGTGCCCCTCTTCCTCCCCTGTATATTCACAGGAAGCCCATCTTTGAACCTCCACCGGTTCATTCTGGGCGGCCAGCCCCCAGAGGGAAACGCCTTCCTTTTCATAGGATCGGATAAACCGGATCAGATAGTCAGCCATTGTCCCGTAATAGTCAGGAAGCAGCTTTCCTCCCCAACTCATTTTCCCATTGGATTTCATCCAGCCCGGCGGGCTCCAGGGCAATGCATAGAGCAGGAGTTCCTCCGGTTCCTTTCTTTTTTCCCCCAGTTCCTTTGCCATATGTATCAGAGGCAGGATACCCTTTTTATCCTGGGCGATGGAATAATGGGAAAGTGCCCGGTCCTGCGGCACCTCCGCATGGGAATAGGGGACGCTGGAAAAGTCGCAGCAGCCGATGGGTACCCTTCCCATATTATAACCAAGACCATTTTCAGGGTCAAAATAAGCGGCCATTGCCTTTTTCCGGATGGATTCCTCCATCCTAAAAAGTGCCATGGCCGCCGTATCCGTAAAGGCGCCCCCAAAGCCGTATATTTTCTGTCTTTCTTTCCCGGGAAACACGAAAAGGCGGAAATCCTCCCCTCCCTTTACCGGGGACAGCGCCTTTTCGGCAAACCTCTCCCCGGTATCCCGGGCTGTATAAATCCATTTCAGTTTCATTTTATTTTTCCTTTCTTATTTAACCTTTTACCGCTCCGGCAGTTATCCCTTTTACAAAATAACGGGATCCAAGAATAAACAACAACAGTACCGGAAAGGTAGACAACGCCAGCGCCAGCATCTGGGCGCCATAATCCTGCCGGTAGGACACGGATATGTTGGAAATCATCAGAGGCAGGGTGTAGACCTTCTGTTTATTCAAGGTGATAAGGGGAAGGAGGTAATTATTCCAGGACCACAGAAATACTAAAGTCGCCACTGTCATAATCGCCGGTTTGATACAGGGAACCACGATGGAAAAAAGGATACCCGGCTCGGAACAACCGTCAATCCTGGCACTTTCCAGCATTTCTTCCGGTACCGAATCCTGCAGGAACTGCATCATGAAAAAGGCGCTGAAAGGATTGGCTATCCAGATACAAATCACGGACCACAGGGTATTGGTCAAATGTGCAACCCGCATTTCCATGATATATCCGATAATGGAAATCTGCGTGGGAAGCATCATGCCGATTAAAACCAGCACCAGGATTGCCTTCTGTCCCCGGAACCGGAATTTTGCCAGCGCATAGCCTATGGTAATGCTGGTGAACAGACAGGCAAGCACTGACACCGCCGATACGAATATGCTGTTCAGATAGGTGGCAGGAAGGCCGTTATCCAGCGTGGTTTTTAAATTCTCCATGAAGTAATCACTGATAAGCAGCGGCAGCCCGCGGAACAAATCCTCACTGTAATAAGTACCCATGACAAACATCATATAAAAGGGGAACAAAGCGATAACGGACATCACCCCCAATAGCAGGTAAACCCAGAAATCCTGCCTATTTTTTTTACGCCGCATGGTATATCCTCCTATTTTTCTTTCCTGTTACTGAAAAGGAAGCTGAGTAAGGAACAGCCGCCGATAATCAGAAATAAGGTATAAGCAATGGCGGCTCCGTAGCCCAGTCTGGTATTGCTTCCAAAGGAATCGTCATAAAATTTCCAGATAACCGTGAGTACGGAATATTCCGGTCCTCCCACGCTTTTTGATGCCGCCGACCATCCGGAATACAGCTGCACCGGTTCATCAAACATTTGGAAGCCTCCAATCAGGGCGGTAATAAACAAAAACACCGTAACATTCTTCAGCAGCGGAACGACGATGTGCAGGAAGGTTTTCACCCTCCCTGCGCCGTCGATGGCTGCGGCCTCATATACATCCTGGGGAATAGCTGTCATTCCCGACAGATAGATCATCATACAGTATCCAAAATTCCTCCATACAATCATTACCGCCACAATCAGTCTCGCGGACCACGGATGCTGCAGCCAGAAATAGTTTTCCTCCAAAAGGCCGAAATGGGTCAGAAGGCTGTTGAGGATCCCGCTGTTCCAGTCAAAGATATAGGAAAAGATAAAACCGATAGCCACCGGCGTGGTAATATAAGGCAGGAAGTTTACTACCTGGAATAACCGCCGCCCCTTTGCCAGCTGGAACAGCAGATACGCAATAACCAGGCCGAGGATCAGATTGACCGGCAGAGACATAAACATGATTAAAACCGTATTAAACAATGATTTCAGGAACAGCTTGTCCCTGGTAAACAGATTGTAATAATTAGCCAGTCCCACAAAATGCTTTTCCACAATGCCATTATAATCAAATAAACTCAGATAAAAGGAATACCCCATTGGAAAAAGCATAAACAGGCCATATGCCCCCAAAAAGGGCAGGGAAAACAGATAGGGCCATTTGTTTTTCTTCATTTTCATACCCTTGCCTTTGTTTTATTGAATGTGTGCATCCGGGGCCTTAAGGGCCACCTCTTCCTTAAAAAGCTCCAGGGCCTTAGCGCTGTCAATGGATGTATCTGACAGGAGCTTAGGTGTCAGCGCCTGAAATACATCGTTGATAATAGCGTCATATTTGGTCTGGGAAACCGTCTTGGCGTGGGGTGCCGCTTCTTCTATATAATATTTCACAAGGCTCTGTCCGCCGAAGAACTTATCCACAGGACCTTCTTTTTCCAGGGGGGAATATCCACTGTTGTAATACGGCTGATAGCAGCTGTAATTCCCCGTGAGATCATACATATAGGATCCGCCCTGCTCTGAGAAATAGATAAACTGCAGGTAAGCCCATGCGGCCTCTTTATTTTCACTGTCCTTATAGATGCTCAGTGTCGTCCCTCCCAGGTTAAAGGAACCCTCCGGAGGCATGGTAACCGCCCAATTTCCCTCTCCTTCCGGGTCATTCGGAACGATAACAAGCGGGGGGCACCATGCGCCGGCTTCATAAAAAAGATATTCATCGGACGCATAGGCCGCGTACCAGGAAGCGGAATACATTTCCACATTTCCGATAATCCCTGCATTTCTCATCTGTATTGTGATATCAAGGGGCCTGCTCATTTTATCCGTAATATTCACCTGGGTGCCGTCTACATAATCCACAACGTTCTGATTGATGGCTGAAAGCAGCACATCCCCCAGGGAAGCCATCATTTTCACTTTGCCTCCGCTTTTTTCATTTACCTGCTGTCCGGTCGCCAGAAAGGTATCCCAGTCTTTGATTTTTTCTCCCACCTCCTTGGGATCGTCAGTTCCCAGATATTCCCTGGCCATGTCTCTTTTATAGGCAAAACCGGCAGGAGTCACCTGCATTTCCACACCCAGGATAGTTCCCTCCTGATCCGATACCAGCGGTACGGAAGAGGGAACCATATCGTTCCGTTCCAGATTATATGGAGCTTCTTCCAGGTTCTCACAAATATTCATTTCAAACAGTGTCCCCCGCCAGGCCATTTCCCCCAGGATGATATCCGGAAGCTCCATGCCCGATACATAGCTGGTCTGCAGTTTTGTCATATAATCATCCCAGGCCACATCCTGTACTTCCACCGTAACATTGGAATAAACTTCATTAAATTTATCCACATATTTCTGTTGTGTTCCACCATCCCAGTCCCAGATAACCACAGTACCGGATATTTCCTCCGGTTCTGGTTTCTGTAAGCTTTCCTGCTCCTTTGGCACGCTGCCTGCCTCCGCAGCGGTGCCTGACGCTTCCTGATTCTGTTCCGTCCCGGCAGCGGTATTATTCCCGTCCGTTTTGCTGCTTGTACAGCCGGCAAATGTAGATACAATTAATACAGCTGCCATTATAACGCTAACTGCTTTTCTTTTCATTAGGTGACTCCCTTCTCTTGTACGATGCAATAACGCATTCTGGTAAATATTTACTTTTCCCCAACCCGGTCTGCCGATTGGATTACCCTTGAAAATATCATACCTGTAATCCAGATTGCGGTAAATATCAGGAGAATCACTAAATATATCATTTTGCTTGTTTCTATATATTAGCTTGCATATATAACGCATTATGGTATACTCATTTAAAAACAGCCTGTATCCGCCGTTTTTTTACCTATACTGCGGATACAGGCTCAAAGGAGCGGATATGAATGAAAATATCACCTATATATTTCAGGGAACCAACTATATGGATCTGACTCTGTATCAATACGGAAGGGAAACATGTGCCCCTCTCCTTTCCTGCGGCCCTGCCGCCCATAACCATTACCTGCTGCATTATATTCTGGATGGCAAAGGCCTTTTTACCATCGGCACGGACCGCAGTTACTCCCTGCATGCAGGACAGGCTTTCCTTATCTGCCCCAAATCCATCACTACCTATACCGCGGATAAAGCCGATCCCTGGACCTACATCTGGATAGAGTTCGACGGTCTGAAGGTTCCTCCTTTCCTGTCTGACGCAGGGCTGGGGCTGCAGCATCCCATATACGCACCTACGGACCCTGCCGGCTCCCGCGAACTGGAATCACTCATGCTCCAAATGCTTGACAGCCATGACAATTCCCTCCGCCTTCTGGGCGGTATGTACTGGATCCTGGAGACTCTGATCCGTACCTCCTCCCGGCGTAAGCCTCCGAAAACAGGAAACCTGCAGGAATTTTATGCCCATGAGGCACAGATGTATATCGAACGGCATTATAATCAGAATATCACGGTAGCCCAGCTGGCTAACTGGTGCAATCTTGACAGAAGCTATTTCGGGAAAATTTTCAAGGATACCGTTCTGGTAACGCCCCAGGAATATATCATCCGCTACCGGATCAACGTTGCCTGCGATCTGTTGAAGGATACGGATTTATCCATTGGGGATATTTCTGCCCAGGTAGGCTATGATAACCAGCTGCATTTTTCCCGTGCCTTCAAGAAGGTTATGGGCATATCCCCCAGGGACTGGAAAAAAAGGAACCGTATTCCGGCTATGCCGGACAGTAAGGAATGAGAAATTTTGTGCAGAACCGCACCGAAGAAACAGAACTCAATTCCATGATAATGGCCGATACCACACAAGGCGCCCACGGCAGAACCTATTACAGCCTGCGCGAATTCAGCTCCTGTCCGGTACCGGCCTGCCGATAGCCGCCCGCCGGACAATCTGCCGGCGGTCATGCACCTGTTTCTATTCCGAATTTAATAACATGCCATTTATCCGTCAGCGTAAAAACAGGCGCATCCGGAAAGTCGGCAAACCCTTTTTCCCCGCTGTACTGCATGGGGCTTGTAAGATGCCTGTCCCCGTCCCTGTGATGGTGGGGACCGTACGTATTAAAGGTACTGGGAATGAGGCGGATTACCGCCCGATAGATTCCCGGCTTTACGCCCGCAAGCTCCCAATCCGGCCCCCAGCAGTATCCGGCCTGTCCGCTGTCCCCATCCGGAAGCACTGCCATGCAATCCGCGTGCAGGCCGGTTTTATCGAACACAAGCTTTCCGTCCTCTCCGGCATACAGCAGGCTTTCCAGCTCCACATAGGTGCCGCAGAACGGGAAACCGGATGCACACAGATCCTGCACCTGTATATCTTCCTTCCGGATATCCGTCAGGTAAAAATCCCCTTCCGTTTCCCATTGATGACTGTCCTTCTCCCGATAACCCGCCGCACTCTTTACGGCGAAGTCCCCTTCCAGGTATACAAAGGGGGTCTGCTCTCCGTGGGGGCAGACCTCCCAGCGCAGGCTGATTTCTCCTGCATTCAGAAAATCCTTCTTTACGGAGGCCGGGATGGCATACCGTATTATCCCGTCTTTCTCCTCACCCTGCAGCCGGGTGCCTCCGGCCCAGACACCCTCCAGCGGATCCAGGGAACGGATGTGCCACTCCCCGGTACTGTCCGTTCTTCCCTTCCAGGAAATGCGGGTTTCCTTAGTTTCCAACGGGATCTGATTCCCGCCATGGCGGGTATATTGCCACTGCCACTCTTTTGCATCATACCAAATCCCTGCGGCTTTTGCCTGTTCACGCTGCTGCTCCCGGACAAAAAGCGCATCCTCCGGGCAGATTACCGTTGTATATACCGCATTTCCTATCCGCAGGACACCGTTTTCCACACTGCCGTGTTCCTCCAGTATCCGTTCACTGGCAACATCAAAGGGGATCCCCTGCTGGTAACAATGTTCTGCAAACCGGGAAAAAGCCATGCTGATTCTGCCGCTTACCGTATCCGGCGTCCCCTCTCCGTTATGTTCATTAAGCGCCATGGCGTCCGCCGGATTAAACTGTGCCTGTACGCCTCTTTCCGGTGCCACCAGAAGCACGGGCCTGTTCCGGTGTACCTTATTGTCCCATTTCCGGTAAAGCTTTTCAAATACAGCCGGTGCGGCCTCCTTCCAGGTAAGTCCCTGTGGGATATTGGGAGGCCAGTCCCGCACGGAGGCGCTGTCCGCCCGATACTGCCACAGATGAAACGCAATGGTGTCAATCCCGCTTTCCGCAAGCCAGTCCACATAGGCCTCCAGATCGGCCGGCGACAGGCCCCAGCCGCTTCCGCCCAGAGCCTCCGCCATACAGCGCCCGTCCGAGAACTGGCGGCTCAGGGAAGAAACCGTCCTTGGATAATAATGGTTGCCCGGATAACGCTCCAGGGCATCCACGGCGGGCACATTCACCTGCTTCAGGTTCTGATAGAGCGAACCGCTGCAGGACGTCTGGAAAAACAGGGTTTCTTCCCCCTTAAGATGGGCGGTATACCTCTTTTTGTAGGTTTCACACCACCGGTTCACCGGCTTATAAAAAGCATCTGCCAGAAGATCCCCCAGGATCTGCCAATAGGTCTGCCGTACCTCCTGACAGCCTTCCCCGTCCGTAAACAGCAGCCCCCATTCGTCCCGAAGCTTCCTGCCTCGCAGCAGCCCATAGGCTTCTTCCGCTTCCTGGCACCAGGGGATCCCTCCCATACAAAGGGAAACGCCGTGTCCGTCCAGGAAGCCTACCTCATCGCTGAAAAAGCCGGTAACGTAAGAAAATGCTTCCTCACTCAGGCCTTTCCGGTAACCCTCATAGGTATATTCGATAAAATATGCCATTTCCTCTCTCCGGAACGTATTAAACCCGGGTTTTCCCTCCACAACCACTTCCCCGTCCCGGTACATAAGCCATTCGCACCGGCTGTCAGGGAAATGCGCCAGCACATGCCCGTCACCGCTGCCGGAGGGCCAGCCGTTTTCATCATAAATCCAGAATTCCAGCCCCAGCCGTCTTGCATGCAGAATAACTTCCGACAGAATATCCAGATAAGGCCCGCTCATATAAGCGGGCCTTCCGGGATAAAAACGGGGATGGAAAATGGTACCCCATAGTCCCAGGGCCTTCATTTCTTCCAGCTGGGTTTTCAGGACGGACGGATCCAGCTCACCATTGACCGCCCAGAAACTCAACAGCTTCAGACAGTTGTCCCGATTTTCCATAGTCTCTCCTTTATCCGTTATCTCCTGTTTTGGTAACAGGCAATCAGCTATTCGTTCAGGAACCGGTCCACGATCTGCTGCCGGTATTTCGGCGACAGGGACGAGAAAAAGGCAGAATAACCGGTTACCCTTACCACCAGATCCGGATCGCTTTCCGGATCCGCATGGGCTTTCAGCAGGCGTTCCTTGGTCAGGCAGTTCAGGTTGATTAATGTCCCGCCCATATGGTTATGGGTATGGATCAGGGTTTCCAGGGCTTCCACGCCGCCTTCCCTGGTAATCATGGAATTATCCACATCCAGGTGGAGCGGGGAGGAATTCCCGTATCCCGGCTGCAGTTTTGCCACCGTATTGGCTTTCAGGGACGGGGAAAACGTATGAAGGCCGTTGGCAAAACCCGGATCCGGTTCATTGGAATGGGAAATGGGATCCCCGTATTTTCTTCCGTTGGGTGTGGCCGGAAGGGTTTCCCCGTACCGGACAATATCCCCGTGGGAGAACATGCCCGCAATCACCTTCAGGTGATGCCTGGGAGTCGGTTCCTCCATGCAGAGGCTGACGAACAGATCCCTGATTTTTTCCGCCCACTTCATGGAAGGGGAATGCGGTGCGCCAAGCCGGTCAATATTTTTAAGCATGAGGCGTATTTTTTCATATCCTTCAAAATCGGCATCGAGGGCGGCATACAGCTCCGGGAAGGTAAGAACCTGCTCCGTTTCTATCCGCTGCTCGATGGCACCGAAGGAGTCCGCCACCGTAGCAAGGCCGATGCCGTCAATATTCAGATCCAGGATATCCACACCGCCCTGCGCACAGTTCAGCCCCCGTTCTATCGGGCCGTGCATGAACAGGTTCAGGATAATTTCCGGCGTATCCTCGGAAACATGCTCATAATGCCAGTCGTAACCTTCCTTCACACAGTCCACCATAATGGTAAGATGTTTGGCAAAAAGCTCCCACAGGGTATGCGTACCGGCCTGTTCCCTTCCTTTCATTTCTTCCATAGCCTGATATAAAGCCATAGGCATATTGATACGGGTCACATCCTGCAGCGGATATTCCACGCCGGGGATGGCGGTCCAGTTACAGCCCGACTTAATGCGCATCCGTGCCAGCTCTTTGGGAAAACCGTTCTTCACGAACCCTTCCTCACATCCCACATTACAGGAATAGCAGACCCCGGTTCCATCCTCCATGTTGTATTCCAGGGAACGGCGCAGAAGCACTTTGTTCATGGAATCATGCACACGGATCGCCACATTGGAAGGAATTTTCAGATAATGCACCGCATCCAGAATCAGGAAGCTGATCCGGCTTGCCACATCCTCGTCCCCGGACGGTGTGAGGCCGCCTATCTGGGCATAGTGGGTATCGTTAAAGAACAGGCTGGCAAAATACCAGACCGCCTCTTCATCGGTGAGGCCGAAGCTCTCCTTATCCTTTTCATAATAGGGACGGAACAGTTCATCGATCTGCCCCAGCGCCCCTCCGGCATAATACATTCTGTCAATGCACTGGAAATGGGCGGTGAACTGTAAGGCCTCCCGAAGAGTGCGGGGCGGGTTATCCAGCAGCCATTCGTTGCAGTCCGCCACCTGGGTATAATGGATGCGGCGTTCTTCCTTTGCCGCCTCTTCCGCCAGCTTTCTTGTATAATCCACATGGCGCCGGATCCATTCCAGGACACCCAGAAGCAGCTGTTCCTCTCCTTCATAAAAAGAGGCATCCCCATGGGTATTCCGTTCCTTATAGTATATTACCTTTTCCAGAAGCCCTTTCCATCCCAGCGCAAGCCCTATGGTAAGATCCGGGCACAGGTGGTTCATCCCCCCGCAGCCGTGCTGGAGAATGTTATATTTTTCATGGATAGGGAAAAGGTGCTTCGGCTGGTTTTCCTCCCGGAAACCGATTTCCATCCAGTTGGAAAGGTTGCCCGGCCAGCAGGTGGCCAGGGCGCTGGAAGGATTGCTGTAAACAGGCATCTCGTTCAGGATTTTCCTGTAATTGTCTCCCAGCATTTTCATCCCGTATACCCTGCCGTCCTCATGGGTTATGGGTTCAAAGGTAAAATCAGGAAAATACAGGAACCCATGATCGTCAATATCGAGATATCCGAAGTGATCGATTTTTTCTTTGTTGATCCGTATTTTATCCTGGTGCAGCTGCTCTATTTTTTCTCCTATGCGGGGAGAAAGAACTGTTTTTTCCGTATTTAACATAATTGATCCCTTTCACACCGGCCTCATAAAGGCCGTGTAACTATAGTCAAAACATCCGGTTATATTTGATAACGATTCCTATATTCTTCCATTTTACGGGCGTCCAGTTCCCGGAAACTTTCCTGCCGGACCGGCTCCAGGAGCAAATCGCCCTTGCCTACGCCCATCCTGTGGTAAGCCAGCAGTTCAATATCCCGGATTCCGTTTTCCCACAGGAAGTCTTTCATAAAAGGAAGCTCCGCAGCATTCAGCTCTTCGATGACAGGAATCCGAATCCGGATATCCGTTCCTGTCCGGGAAAGGCGCAGCAGGTTATCCTTAATCCTTTCATTGGACACGCCTGTCAGTTCCCTGTGGACCTGCTCATGGAAAGCCTTCATATCATAGAGGAACAAATCCGTATAGGGCAGAATCCGTTCAAAGTCTTTATACGGCACATTTCCTGCCGTATCCACCGCCGTATGGATCCCTTTTTCCTTCAGGCGGCGCAGTACTTCTTCCAGAAAATCCAGCTGCAGCATACATTCGCCGCCGGAAAAAGTCACGCCGCCCCCGCTCTCCTGATAATAGGGCAGTTCCTCCAAAAGCTCCTGCATAAGTTCGTCTGCTGTTATTTCATACCCTATCCTGCTCAGAGCCTTAGCATAACACCCTTTCGTACAGCGTCCGCAGTCTGTACAGTCCTTCCGGTTATACACCAGCCCTCTCACAGGATCCGAAAGGAGGCAGCTGCCCGGACAATGTTCCGCACAGCTTCCGCAGCCGATACATTTCTGTTTATCAAAAGCAAGCTGGGGCCGTTTTTCATAGGATTCCGGATTGTGGCACCAGCGGCACCGCAGATTACAGCCCTTGAAAAAAACGGCGGTTCTCACCCCGGGGCCGTCAAAAACAGAAAACCGCTGGATGTTAAAGATGACGGCCTTATTTTGCGGCGCCCGTTGTTTCTTATCCAAGCACATGCTTCACAGCCCTTTCGAAGTCTTCCTTCAGCAGATCAGCGCCCTCCAGTCCGATATGAAGGCGCACCAGTCCCTTTTTCATGGTTTCATTATCCTCATCCAGATCGGCTCCTACGGGGGAAATCAGGCTTTCGAAGCCGCCCCAGCTGGGTCCTGCATGGAAAAATTCCAGTTCCCTGACAATCTTCCTGATCCGTTCCCCGGGAAGATCGAATACCACGCTCATCAGGCCGCTGGCCCCTGTCATCTGTTTTTTAGCCAGTTCATACTGAGGATGGGTTTCCCACCAGGGGTAAATCACTTCTTTTACCGCATCCATGTTCTGGAAAAAGGCCGCCATTTCCAGTGCGTTCGCCATATGCTGCTTCATACGGATAGGAAGGGTACGCATTCCGCGCAGCATCAGCCAGGAATCAAAAGGGCTCATAACCGCGCCGAACAGCTCTCTTTCGCTTTGGGCAACAGCGTTGATGTCCTCCCTGCGTCCGATTACCGCACCGCCGATAATGTCGCTGTGGCCGCCCAGATATTTGGAGGCGGAATGCACCACCATATCAATGCCGAAGGTCAGGGGCTTCTGGAATACCGGCGTGCAATAGGTATTGTCGATCACCGTGGCCGCATGGTGTCTTTTGGCAAGCGCCGCAATTTCCGCCAGATCCTGCACCAGAAAGAGATAGGTGGAAGGGCTTTCCAGATAAATCAGATCCGTATTCTCACGCATGGCCGCTTCGATTTCTTCCGTATCGGTCCCTTTCACAAAGGTTACCTCCACGCCGAAGCGTTTCATATATTCGGCAAGGAACCGGTGCGCCGGCCCGTATATGCTGGCGACCGCAACCACATGGCTGTCTTTTTTCAGATAATGCATCATCGCCGCGCTGATGGCTCCCATGCCGGAGGAAAAACACTTTGCCGCTTCTCCCTCCTCCAGGGCCGCCACCTTGTTCTCCACTATCTCCGTCGTGGGATTGGACACTCTCGTATAGGCATAACGCCCTTCCCTGTCCCCTTCATTCCCTTCACACTCCGTAAACAGGGAACTTTGGAAAATGGGCGGCGTCACAGCGCCTGCAAACCGGGAAGGGTTTTCCCCATAGTGCGTACATATTTCTTCTGCTCTCATTTTTATACCTCACTCTTTTACCGCTCCCGCTATGTTCTCCACAAAGATCTCCTTCATGAAACCAAACAGAAGGATGGCCGGCAGCATGGCTATCAGGGTTCCCGCAGCAACATTTCCCCAATTGATGTCATATTTGCCGATCATGGAGTAAATGGCGACGGTCAGCGTTTTTTTATTGTTTGCATTGATATACAGGACGGATGTGTACACATCATTCCAGCAGGCCAGGAATACGAAGATAAACACGGAAAACAGGCCTGATTTTGCCAGGGGCATCACGATCCGGAAAAACGTTTTGATCCTGCTGCAGCCGTCAATCAGCGCCGCTTCCTCGAGGGCTTTGGGAATCCCCTTCATAAACCCGATTAACAGGATGGTTCCGAAGGGAATCTGTCCGCCCACCAGGATAACGATAACTGTGGACAGCTTGTCGATCATCCCCAGCCTTGACATGAGGATATATAGCGGGGCAAATCCCACCGCCGTGGGAAGCATCTGGGTCATCATAAACACCATGAACACAATCGGCTTCGACTTAAATTCCATCCGGGACAGAATATAAGAGGACATTCCCGCAATCAGGACCACAAGGCAGGCACCCGCCAGCGCGATGAAAAGGCTGTTCAAAATATAAAGCCCGAAGTTCCCCATCTGGATCACTTCCCGGTAATTGTTCAGGCTCGCTTCCCGGGGCAGATAGTGCACCGGGAATTCATACAGCTCCTTGCTCCCTTTCAGAGAGGATACCAGAAGCCAGAAAAAGGGGAACACCGTAAATACAAAAAAACAGGCAAGCAGAATATATTTTACCGCTGTGAGCACTGCTGTCTGAAACCTCTTTCCTGCCATCATTCGTCACCGCCTTTCAATGTGTTGGTACAGGCAATATAGATTCCCGTGCAAACCAGGGTTACCAGCCACAGGATAACGCCCGCTGCGGATACCAGGCCGTAATCATTTCCTTTTACCACTTCCGTCATAATATAGCTGGATGCAATATGGCTGCTTCCGGCAGGCCCGCCCTGGGTCATACCGAAAATAAGATCCGGCGCATTGATGGTCTGCACCGCCCGTAAAAGTACCATAAGGAGCAGAATTACACGGATGGAAGGCAGGGTAATATAGAAAAATTTCTTCAGGGCACCGGCTCCGTCGATGGCAGCCGCCTCATACATATCCTGGGGAATGGTTTTCAAAGCCGCCATGATAATGATGGCAAAGAAGGCCATACCGGTCCATACCTTTGCGACGATTACACAGGGAAGGGCATAATCCGGATTGGACAGGAAGCCTACCTGCCTTTCCACAATTCCAAGCCTTATCAAAATGTCGTTGATTACACCGTTGCTTCCGTTGAACATCCATTTCCACATGATTCCCACCATGAAACCGGAAAGGGCCCAGGGCATGAATACCACACATTCATACAGTTTTTTGCCGAAAAAATGTTTTTGCAGGAGAAGGGCGATTCCGAAGCCCAGCAGGAACTCAATGGCCACACAGCAGAAAACCCATATAACCGTATTTTTCCAGGTTCCCAGGTACGTTATATTGTCAAACAGATTCCGGTAATTATCCAGTCCGATAAATTTCTTGCTGAAAATATTATAGGATTTTACATCCTGGAACGACATGACGATTCCATCCACCGCAGGGTAATACAGCATGACCAGTATCATGAAGAGCCCCGGCAGAAGAAACAGGATGATAAACAGTCTGTCTCTCATCTTTTTTGATAGCTTGTTCTTCCTTGGCCGCATAATTTCCTTCCCTTTCTGAGTAAGCGCGCCCGGAGGTGCAAATTCACCGGGTTGGCATTGGGAAGGCTGCCGCAGGCTGTAAACAGCCCGGACAGCCCTCTTACTTTTATCTGTTATTTAGCGAATCGTTCTTTTACCCATTCGCTGTCCTGTGACCAGCTGTAATAGGAACCCAGCTTGGCGGCACAGTCCTCCGGACTGATTTTACCAAGAAGCATTTCCTGTACCAGACTGTCTGCGGCAGCTCCGAACTGGGAAATCTGCTCCAGTTCTTCCTTGGATGCAAATCTTCTTTCCCCGTAATCCACATAACCTACATAGGAATCCGGGTCTGCTGCCATATCCATATAGCACTTGTAGTAGCCTTCGCTGAAGAAGGGATCTTCCTGTGCAGTGGTATGGATGGGAATATTTCCGTTTTTCTTGCAGAACGTGGTGTTTCCTTCCACAGAAGAAAGAGTCTTGATTACTTCCCATGCGGCGTCCTTATTTTTGGAGTTTGCAGCAATACCCCAGCCTGCAAAGCCGGCAGGGAAAAGGGCCTGTCCGCTGGGTCCTACGGGCAGAGGCGCCACATCCCAGGTTCCTTCTTCCATATATTCCTCGCAGGTGGCAACCACCTCGGGATCCTGGATGAGCATAGCGGTTACGCCTGAATAGAAGGCTTCCACCATTTCCGAGTAGCCCCATGCGATGGAATCGGGATGGGAACCGTCCTCATACAGTGTCTTATAGAAATTCAGTGCATCAATGGCTTCCGGCTGGTCATAGACACTCTTGCAGTCCTTGGCAATAAACGGCACCGCGATATCAAGCTTTTCCGGATCCGCATAGGAAAGGAGGGTCATCTGCATAAAGCCTACCGTACCGGCACCGCCACGGAAGGAGTAACCGTAACGGTTCTGTGTGGGATCTGTCAGTTCAACCGCTGCGTTATATAAATCCTCCCAGGTTTTGGGAACTTCAATATTCTTTTCTTCGAACCAGTCTTTTCTATAGAACAATGCTCTTTCATAAACACCATAAGGAATGGAATAGATATTTCCATCGTAAGAGGTAACCTGATCCTTCAGGAATTCACTTACGCTTCCCCAATCCTCCCAGCTATCCACATAGGAGTTCAGCGGTTCAATAAATCCGTTGGATATATGATCCACAGGAACGGAATCCAGTTCAATGATATCAATATCCTCTCCGGCCTGAAGCATGGTGGAAATTTTCTGCGCCGCCTGATCCGCCGGGGGAGAGATGATTTCCAGTTCAATATTAGTAAGCCCCGCCACCATTTCCTGAATCAGGGCATCCCTGGTAGGATTTCCCAGATATGTGATCATGGTAATTTTGGTTTTTTCTGCAGAACCGGTATCACTGCCTGTGCTTTCCTTTGCACTTTCCGTATTTGCAGCCTGTCCGCCGTCCCCGGTACTCGTATTTCCGGAATCCGTCCCGCCGCAGCCTGACAGAAATGCCGATGCTGCCATCATTGCCGCCAGCATGAGCGCCGTTATTTTAGTCCCCTTTTTCCTTAACATCCTATATCCTCCTCGATACATCGCTGTTATGTTCCGTTACTGTCACGTACCTTCACAGTTACGTTTGTGTTACCTTCCAAGCTTGGGTTGTGGGCTTATTATAGCAAAGCGTATTTTGCACAAAAATAAAAAATTTTCACATCTCATGTGGAAAAAAGTCAGTTAGTAATTTTTGTTAAAACAAAATTCCCCTATGTGCCCTTCTATTCCTACGGTATAATATAGTCAGCCGTTATCGTCCACGGGTTCCCGGGTCCTTAACGTGGGAACCCGTGGACAACACAGCAAACCTGAATACCGTAAAAGGGGCGTATCTTATGAAGGCTATTGTAAAGCTCTGGAAGCATTACCTGTATGACACCAAACTTGTACATAAGTTTCTGTCTCTCCTGATTGTATTGCTTATTGTGGAGATCATTGTATCCAATTTTTATATAAGAAATAATGCCGCCGACCTGCTGACCAAAGAGGTGCGCACTACCTCCAAACAGTTTGTGGAACAGTATGTGGACAACATCGGCTATAAACTGGCTAAATTCAGTACCCTGCTGAACAGCTTAAGCAGCAATGAAACGATCAAAAAGGTTTTCTCCAAAACGGCTCCGGCCCGCTCCGATTATCAGACCGTGGATGCACAAGTCCGGCAGATACTGAACAACCAGTTTCCCTACGGATTGTATGATCTCACCTTTTATCCCCTTACCGGCACTGCGGCGGAAAGCAGTATTTTTATCAAATCGCCGGACGAGGAAACGGGCAATTGGAAAACACAGCTGGAAAACCGCTATTTCGACCATTATTTCATGCATACGGAGGGTTCCTATAATACGGAGCTGCTTTCCATCCTGAAGCCGGTCTATTCCCCGGACGGCTCCCGGATGACCTGCGTGATCAAACTCAGCCTTTTCCCGGAAAAGGTTTTTAAGGCCATGAAGGGCGTGGACGGAGAACACTCCCACCAGCTTTTTATCATCGATAACCGGGGGAACTATATTTACGGCCAGAATTTCACGGGAATGGATGAATACCTCCGCTTTTTCCAGGAAAAATACGGCATTATTTATAACGGCTATCCGGTGGAAGATTATGCGGGCAAAGAAGGGATGTACCTCACCAGCTCCAATTCCGCCTCCGGCTTCCGGGCGGTTTACTATTTTGCCTATGCCAGCTCCCTGGAAAGCATTGATAATCTGAACCGTACCCTCACCATAGGCATACTCATACTATTATTTATAACACTTTCGGCGGGCTTCTCCCTTTCCATAAGCGTAAACAAACGCTTTTCCATTGTACTGGACAAGATCCGGGAGGTCAGCCAGGGAAACCTGAAAATCACCTCCTCCCGCCTTGGGAACGATGAAATCGGCATTTTCGACACCTCTTTCACCAGGATGGTGGGACAGGTAAACCAGCTTATTGACAAAAATTACGTCATGGAAATGAAAAAAAAGGACGCAGAATTCATGGCTCTCCAGGCTCAGATCAATCCCCATTTCCTCTTTAATTCCCTGGAGATCATCAACTCCCTCATCGAAGTGGAGAAATACGATACTGCCTGTGAGGTAAACGCCCGTCTCTCCGCTCTGCTGCGCTACAGTATCAACCATAATTCCTCCGGCATCGTCACCCTTTCCGAGGAAATCAACTACATGAACAACTACGTTTATATCCAGAATATACGGTTCGGCAGCAAATTCACCTTCCATACCGAAATTGATGAAAGCTGCCTGGACAGCCACATTATCAAGCTGGTTTTCCAGCCCTTTATAGAAAACAGCATCAAACACGGATTTAACGGAATTCCTTCCGGCGGCAGGATCCTTTTCTGTGTGAATGCAAGAGAAGAAAATATCCTTATTTCCATTACCGATAACGGAAAGGGCATGGAAGCCTCCGAATTTGCCAAACTTTCCGCCCGGCTGGAAAAAGACGATTTCGATGATTTCCAGGATCAGAATGAAAGCATCGGTATCCTCAACATCCATTACCGGCTGAAATTAAAATTCGGTACCGCCTACCGCCTGACCATCACCACAAAGGAGGGGGAGGGCATGCGTACCGAACTCATCATTCCCAAGATATAAGAGGTGGCATTTATGAGATTATTGATTGCAGACGACGAATCCCTGATACGGGAAGCCATAATGGCCCGCCTGAAAAAAGGGAATTACCAATTCGAAGAAATCTATCAGGCCGGAGACGGCCTGGAAGCATGGGCTATCGCCAAAAGCGAACGCCCCGAAATCATCATAACCGATGTCCGCATGGACGGCATGTCCGGCCTGAGCCTGATCCAAAGCTGCCAGACCGCGGGAATTACCGCCTCCATCATTGTGATCAGCGGCTACGCGGAATTTGAATATGTACAGAATGCCATGTACCATGGAGCCTGCTGCTATCTCCTGAAACCCATCACCCAGGAGACTCTTTTTGACGCCCTGAATAAAGCCATTGAAAAACACGCGGCCCTCACTAAGTTAAATCGGGTACAGGAACAAAATACGCTGCTTCTCTTAAACCAGCTCCTGCAGAAGGTGCGGGACAATTCCCTGAATTCTTCCGAATACTCCCAGCTTCTTTCTCTTCTGGGCGCGGACGAAAACTGGGAATACATCGTGGGATCCGCCCATGTGAGCCGCTACGATCAGAACCGCTATTTCAGCATCGAAAACGTATACAGCACGCTGGACGACAGCCTTTCTCCCAGACTTCCCTCCGCGTTCCGGCTTGTCCCCGGTGCCAATACCTCCGACCGCATCCTCCTTTTTTCCGGCCCCGCCCTGACCGCACAGGAAAAACAGCTTTATGATATCCTGGACTCCCAGATCATGAAGCTGAATGTCCTCGGCGCCGTGGTGACCCTAGGCCTCAGCCCCATATCCCCTTCCATAGCCCCCGAGCTGTTCGGCCAAAGCGAGCAGGCCCTGAAACGCCGCTTTCTCACCGGCAACGGCAAGGTATACCATGGGGACAGCGGCCCTGCGGACACCGGCCAGCTCCCAAGCAACCTGGACTGGAAAAACCTGGAGAACGAACTGCGCTGCAAAAGCCCCGAAGATACTGCGGAAAAGCTCTGTTCCCTGACAGACAGCTTCTACCCCCTGGTACACAATTTTGAATACCTGATCCAGTATATCTACGAATTACTGATCCGCCTTAACTACACTCCCGCCAAAAAGAACTGGGATCATTTTACCGACAACAAATTCTGGGCCTCCCACGAAAACAGGGACGAAATTCTCTCCCTCATAAAAGAAGAAATCACCCTGACCTGCCGCACCAGGCCCGCGGAAGGGAACCAGTCCGTCACCGAGCAGGCAAAAGATTTCCTCCGGGAGCACTACCGCGAGCCCATATCCATGGAAATGCTGGCCGAATACTTCCATCTGAATCCCAGGTACTTTTCCACCGTCTTTAAGAAAAGAGAAGGGATTTCCCCCATCGATTACCTCACCCAGGTACGCATGGAAGCCGCCAAAAGCACCCTGAAAAACACCGATATCCCGGCCTCTGAAATCGCCTCCCTCGTGGGATATGAAGACCCCAGGTATTTTTACAAGGTTTTTAAAAAGTATACCGGCCTGACTCCCACGGAATACCGCACCTGACCTCTGTCATCCTCCAAAAGCATCCTGCTTTGCATTCGGGCTGCTCCTCTTCTCCAGGTTCACCCTCCTGCGTCCCAGGGCCGCCAGGGAAATCTCGATATCTTCCCTGGCTTCCAGTTCGTTAAAGCACCCTACCGTCACCATATCGCAGTCCCGGATGGTGGCCCAGGAAAAATTCAGCCCCACGAAGGGAGTACAGCGGCCTGCCGCCATGGATTTGATCGTCATGACCGGCTTTTTCGCATCATGTATGATCTGGTTTACCGTTTCGATCTCCACCTGCATCATGAATCCCATACAATTGTAAATCTGGATATAGGTCTGCACATCATATTCATTCCAATCGCTGTAAACCACCAGCTCCGGCATATGCGCCGACAGGCCGGGAATCATGCCGGCCTCCCGGATCATGGAGGTATAGTCCCCCAGCCGTTCAATGGTACGTTTTCCCTTATTCACCAGCTGTTCCGCACTGGAGTGATGGATCAGACAGATTTCGGCGCCCAGCTCTTTCCCTTTCCGGATGACCTCCTGCGCTTCTTTTCTGGCCTGAGGGCTGTCGTCCACATTGATAATGGGGGTATCGATCCGGATAAATTTTTTTCCCGTTTTTTCCGACGCTTCTTCCACTGCCCTGCAGATGACCGGAAGCTGGGAAAAGGGTGCCATTATGGTATCCACACCCGCCTCCTGAAAGGTTTCCAGTATGGGGATTACGGATTCCGGACGGGCATGGGCCTTCTTGATCATGTTATCCGCAGACGGGCTTGTGTGGCTCCACCCCGCCAGCCAGTTGGTTCCTATAATCATCCTGGATAACGACAATCCTTCCACCTGTGTTCTCGGCATTTGTTCCATCGCTTACTCCCTTCTGTGCGCCTCGGCGCGCACACAAATCAGGATGCCCGGTACCGTCCGGCGTAAATACGCCGGACGGCATTCCTGTACCAGGGTCCTGTATCAGCGGACTATTTTCTGCATCTGTTCACAATAATACTGAACCAGTTCGAATTTGGCATCCGGCGCTATCCGGTGATCCGGACAGGGGATGTAGCCTCCCAGATCCATGAGAGGCTTCAGACGTTCAATCTCCTTATCCACCGCCTCCCGATCCCTGGCAAATATGGTCTTGTTCATACCTCCCACACCGCGCAGCTGCTTTCCGTATTTCTCCCTCCAGGGGGCGATAGAAGCATTCCAGGTTCCCACCTCGATGGGAAACATGGTATTTACCCCGTTCTCAAGCCAGATAGGGATGAGGGAATCTATCATGCCGTCACAGTCCACCGACACAATTTCTATTCCATAGGAGCTGGTGAGATCCGTTATCTTCTTATACCAGGGGCCTACGAATTCCCGGAATACAGCGGGCGAAATCAAGGGGCCGTTTTTAAAACAGATATCTTCCCAGAAATGGGCATAATCAAACTTCACCCCGCTTTCCAGCACGAGTTTTGCACATTCATATCCCAAACCGCACAACGTATCCACAATTTCCCCATATAAATCCTCGTCATCCACATACAGATAAGAAAGCTGTTCCACACCCAGCATATTCCTCATATTTCCCATAAAGGATCCCAGATGCAGGCCCAGCGGTATTTCCCTGTCCGTTTCCTGCTTCAGCGCTTCCAGCTTCCTGTGGTCGATCCGGTCCGGGCTCATCGTAAGCTTGGGCAGATAAAGCTCCTCCCAGGCCTTTCTGTCCGTCAGGGATGTCCCTATTTCCGCCGGTATGGACACCGTCCCCGGTTTCACCTTGCATATCAGGCCCTGCCCGTCACGGATAATCCGGCTGCCGTCCGGGAATTCCTCCAGTATTTTCTCCTCAAAGGAAGGAAACAGAAGGACTTCCGAAGAAAAGCAGGAATTCCAGTTATAATCAAAGCCCAGCTTTTTCATAATGGACTTATCCCCCCCGGAATTATCACCGGAATCAATATAGTCCCGGGCCTCCTCCCTGCTGATATACCCCTCCTGTGCCCATTTCAATACGGTTTCCGCCCAATATCCAAAGGACACCACGGGTATCCGCGTATAGTCCTGATAGGTCAATACCGCCATGGTATTTTCACGGTTATTCATTGTCACACCCTCCTGTCCGCTGTTACGGACATTTCTCGTATATTTTTCAGATATCCTTACCGGCCTCCTCCATAACCTCTCTCAGCCGTTTACTATAATACCGGTAATTTTCAAAGGAGGAATCCGGCGTAGCCTGATGATCACAGCCCGGCACATAGCCGCCGCTGCGGATCACGGGAAGGATCCGTTCAAATTCCCGGTCAATGGCCTCTTTTCCCGCCTCTATGGTGAGCTTGTTAAAGCCGCCGATAAATTTAAGCCGGGGATACTGCTGCCTGACCTTGACAATATCCATTCCCGCATTTACATCCATGGGAAGAAAACCATCCACGCCTGCTTCCAGGAAATTGGGGATCAGCCGGTTAAAGTCACCGTCCGTATCCACAAAAATGTTCTTAACCCCTTTTTTCTTCAGAAAGGGGAAAAGCTGTTTATAATAATCTCCGACAAATTCGTCAAAAATCTCCGGGGAAATCATAGGTCCGTTACAGCCGCTGAGATCCTCCTCCAGAAGCAATACCTCCGGCTGTATTATATCGAAAACCTTATCCAGGTACCTTTTATAGGTATCCACCGCAAACTGGTTCATATCATGCAGAACCTCGGGCATATCATAAAAAGCATACATCTGCTCTTCTATGCCCATCAGCATCCTGGAAAGCCAGAAAAATCCTGTCAGCCGGAACCGTATGGAATAGTCCCCTGCTTTATGGCCCGGTACGTATTTGCTGTAAACCCCGCGGATATTCTCATCGGTACAGTACAGGGCAAGATGCTCCTTAATCCGTTCCTTCAGTGCATTCCAGTCCTCCTCCCCCGTCACAGGCGCCTTTATTTCTTCCACCAGGCTGCTGTTCCTGTGGTACTTCCGTACCCAGCCGTCCGTATCCAGCCGGACCACATATGTATCCGTCTCCTCCATCACCGTTTCGTCAAAACAAGAAAAAGGAATCCGGAACGCCATCCGTTTTACGCCGTCAAAACCCAGGTACTGCTCATATTCGTATACCGGATCGGTCATCTGGTCACTCAGGTATCTTTGCGTATAGCCATCCGCCGGAGGATACAGCCGGGAGGGAAGGTATTCCTCCGGCAATCCCTCTTTACACCACCTGTTCACGGTTTTGTCCCATGGGAAAAAGGTCTCCAGCACCGATCCCCCTTCCTCTCTTTTTTCAAAGCCTAAAGTCATTATTATCCGTTCTGAATGATTCATATTCACCCCGCCTTTTGCAGTCTTTTTGCCATTGTAGCACAGCTGCTGCCGCATAGCTTGTAAAGGCCGGTGTTATATGTGTAAAATACGGACTTTTTTACTTGTGCTCCCCTCTCCGTCCGCTTATAATAAAGATATGAAAACACAGGAATATTTAATACACAGCAATTTCATCACCACACAGACAAACCTCCCGCTTTTCACGGAAGAATACCGTTATCCGTGCCATCCCAGGGAAGCCGCCCACTCCCATGAGTTTCTGGAAATCGGAATTATCTTATCCGGCCAGGTCATTCATCATACGGCGCAGGAAAGCAGAACGCTCACCGAGGGGTGTGTATATTGTATACCCATAGGGCAGACCCATTCCCTGGAATCAGACAGGGAATTCACCATCCGCAACCTCTATCTTCTCCCAAAGATCCTGCTCACCGAAGCCTCCGGGGAAAATGCCCCTGTGCAGCTCCAGGATTTTCTTTTGTACTATACGGAATACCGGAAAAAACAGATGACCCATAATATCCTTTCCCCGGATCTGCTTTCTTCCGTAAAGATGCTCTTGAAATCCTATGACGATACGCCCCTTGCCCCCGCGCTGCTGGAACCGTTCCGGTATCACTGCCTTTTTAATATCCTTCTGCTTCTTTGCGACAGCTTTTACAGCACCCACGGGATCCATTTCGCCAGGAAAGATGCCCGTATTTATCAGATACTGGGGCTGATAAGGGATAATCTGTCCCTTCCCACCGGCAGCCTGCTTGCGCTGATAGCCGGAGAGCTTTCCCTGAACCCCCAGTATATAAACCGTCTTACAAAAAAGGAGCTGCACACGAACCTTTCCACCTTAATATTGGATACCAAGATCGAGAAAAGCTGTGAGCTGCTCCTGAAAGAATATACCATAACAGAAGTCGCCAATGCCCTGTCCTTCTATGATCACGCCCATTTTTACAAGGCTTTCCAGAAGAAGCTGGGGATAACGCCGTCCCAGTACCAGCAGAAACGCAGCTGTTCGGCGCCCCTTCCTGTTACTTATATTCCCTTAAAATACTTTCCGTAAGCGTCCGCCGCCAAAATCGCAGCGCATACCTTTTCCGGCGTCACCTCAAAAGGCATATTGTGAAGGGTATCGTTTTCTGCGCAGGCCGCCACCGCCACCGCCATGATCTTTTCCTTCGTCACTTCTTCCACTCCCAGTTCCTTCAAGGTTACGGGAAGCCCCACATCGATACAGAAACCGATGATATCCTCCAGCTCGTCCGCCGGCATATTCTCCAGCACCAGCTGCGCGATGGTTCCGAACGCCACCTTTTCCCCGTGATACATAGAATGGCATTCTTCCAGTACGGTAAACCCGTTATGGATCGCATGTGCTCCGGCCAGTCCGCCGCTTTCAAACCCGATTCCGGAAAGCAGGGTATTGGCTTCTATGATCTTTTCCACCGCCGGCGTACATGCTCCCGCTTCCAGTGCCAGCTTCGCTTTCACTCCTTCTTCCATCAGTGTGTCAAAGCACAGTTCAGCCAGGGCGTGGGCCGCCAGGGTCCCGTGTCCGCCCGCACAGGTCAGGCCGTCCTTCGCCAGTACGGCGCGGGCTTCAAAGTAGGTGGCCAGAGCGTCGCCCATACCTGACACAGTAAGTCTTACCGGGGATTTGGAAATCACTTCCGTATCCATAAGAACCATATCCGGATTGGAAGGAAGGAACAGATATTCTTCAAATACGCCGTTTTCCGTGTAAATAACGGACAGGGCGCTGCAGGGGGCATCCGTTGATGCAATGGTGGGACAGATCACCACCGGCGTATGCCTGTAGTATGCCGCCGCTTTAGCCGTATCCAGGATTTTGCCGCCGCCGATACCGATGACCAGATCGCAGCCTTCCTTTTCCATCACCGCAGTCAGGCGGTTAATTTCGCTCTTACAGCATTCCCCGTTAAAATAATCAAATACGGTGCTGCACCCGGTCTTTGCAAAGCCAGCCTCCACGCTGCCGCCTATTCTCTTATAGCCCGACCGGCTGATCAGAACCAGCGCTTTTTTTCCGTAGCCTTCCGCATATTTGCCCAGCTTGGACAGTTCTCCCGCCCCCTGTACATACCTGCCGGGGCTGTTCAGAATATTTGCCATTACTATGTGCCTCCTGTCTATCTTTTGATAAGCCGATTATCTTCGTGTTACAAGGCCATTGTATAATTGCGGTATGACGATGTCAAGCCGGATTCTCCACGGGGATAGCTTTGACAATCGGGAATTATATGCTATCATAAAAAGATGGAACAATATGAAACAGCTATCCTTATACTTGCACAAGTTTAACGGGGGAATTGCAGCATATGTCTAGCATTAGAGATGTGGCCAAAAAGGCGGGGGTCGGCATAGGGACCGTATCCAGGACTTTGAATGGGAGCGGTTATGTGTCCGAAGAGACGAAAAAAAGGATTTATTCAATTATGGAGGAGATGGATTATAATCCGGGAAGTACCACCCGGGTTTCCTCCGGCAGGAAAACAGGGCTGGTTGGGGTAATCGTACCCAGCCTGGAGCATCCGTTCTTTGCCAGGATGATGCGGTGTATTGAATTCGAGCTGTCCAGACATGATTATAAATGCATTGTCTGCAATACGATAGATATCATGAACCGGCAGATTGAATTCATGGAAATGCTGGAAAAAAAGGCAGTGGACGGGCTGATCGCCTGTGTGGATCCCATTCCGGGCTTCGCCGGACGGAATGGGAAAGCGATTGTGAGCATGGATCGGTACTGGTCGGCTGATGTTCCGCTGATCCGCTCCGATCACGAACAGGGAGGCCGCACGGCGGCGGAAGTGTTCCTCCGAGGCGGATGCCGGAAAATCATACAGTTCTACGGCGGTTTCGACAAACACAAAAGCGCCAATATCCGCCATGAGGTTATGGAACAGGTCCTGCGGGAACACGGCTGCGAGGTGATATCCGTAAATATGGAATGGGATGCCATGAGCTATGCCTATAACAAAAATATCATTCTCAAATACTGGGATGTGATCAAAGATATGGACGGATGTATGACAAATGATATAGGTGCCTTGAGCTGCCTGGCTGTGGCGCACAAAATGGGGCTGAAGATCCCGGAGGAATTCCGGATCATCGGCTATGACGGAACGGAAATCACGAATCTGACATATCCGGAGCTGTCCGTTGTGGAACAGGATTGTCCCGCACTGGCGAGGGAATGTGTGGAAGCCGTTCTCCGGCTGATTGATAAAAAAGAACCCGGCAGCCTGCTCCGGATTGTTCCTGTTCATTTGCGTGAACGTGGAACAACTTGACCGTTCCATATGAGCAAGCATAAAAACAAGCCGCTTTGACAAAATAGCAAAGCGGCTATTTTTATGCTTATTTTTATGTTTTCATGAGTTTTGTTCGTTGTTTTAACTAGTTTAATCGATTCATTTTTGTTACTATTAGACGAATCGACGGAAGTATATCAAATTTCAATTGACATTATCGGCAATAGTGATATTATTTATAAATGGAACAGTTCCATACGAATTGGTTAGGTTATAGGAGGATAAGCGATGAACGTGGTAAACAACCGTGAACGATTGAAAACCAATGCCAAGAGAACATTGAAAGCCTGGCAGCTGTATGTACTTCTCATACCCGCGCTGCTCTGGGCAGTTATTTTTGCCTATTATCCCATGTACGGTGTAGTCATTGCCTTTAAGGACTACAAAATCAGGGCCGGCATCCTGGGCAGCCCCTGGGCGGACCCTCTGCTTACATACTTCCAGCAGTTTTTCAGCACAAGCATTGCGCTGAACGCCATCAAAAACACCATTGTAATCAGCCTGGAAAGCCTTGTAATCGCATTCCCCATCCCTATTATTTTTGCACTGCTTCTGAACCAGATCCGGGGCGACAGGGTCAAAAAAACCATCCAGACTATCAGCTATGCCCCCTACTTCATGTCAAATGTTGTTGTTGTCAGCATTATATCCGTCTTTTTCGCAGCAAACGGCGTGGTAAACAATCTGGTAACAAGCGCAGGCGGAAAGGAAACCCTGTTCACCTCCCTGCCCGAATGGTTCCGGACTCTTTTCATCGGGTCCAACATCTGGCAGACAATGGGGTTCAATGCCGTTATTTTCATCGCGGCTTTGACCGCCATCAGCCCGGATTACTATGAAGCAGCCACCATAGACGGCGCTTCCCGGTTCCAGAGAATCCTGTATATTGATATTCCCATGATCCTTCCCACCATCATCCTGATGCTCATCCTGCAAATCGGGAATATCATGAACGTGGGATATGAAAAGGCGTATCTGATGCAAAACGGATCTAACACCATCGTGAGCGAGCTGATTTCCACCTATGTGTACAAGGTCGGGCTGCAGACGGCGCAGTACAGCTTCGCAACGGCAGTGGGACTGTTTAATTCCGTGGTTAACTTCATCATACTAGTCACCGCAAATTTCGTAGCTAAAAAAGTGAGCGATATCAGTATTTTCTAACGAATGGGAGGAATCAGGATGATTGGGCAGAAAACAAAGAACGCGGCAAAGGCCGCAGACCATAAAACAAAAATGAAACTATCCGTTGGCGACAGGATTTTTAACATGGTAAATGCGGTTATCATGATCATTATCTGTCTTGTTATTGTATATCCCATTTACTACGTGGTCATCGCCTCCATAACGGATCCGGTCATAGTCAATTCCGGCAGGCCGTTGTTCTATCCCGTAAAGCTTTACCTGAACGGGTATAAAACCACCTTGAGCTATACCCCTCTCTGGACGGCATACGGAAACACCATTTCCTATACCGTTGTGGGGACGGTTGTCTCCCTGTTTGCCACAATTCCGGCAGGATATGCTCTTTCCAGGAAGGATCTTCCCGGCCGGCGGGGGCTGATATTCCTCTTTACCTTCACCATGTTTTTCAGCGGCGGAATCATCCCCTTGTACCTCACCATCCGGAATCTGGGCATTTACAATTCCATATGGGCTATGGTACTGCCTGTAGCCGTTTCCGCGTATAACCTCATCGTCTGCCGCTCCTTCTTCGAAGCCGGCGTCCCTGATGAACTGCTGGAAGCGTCAAAGGTTGACGGCTGCTCGGATTTCACCTTCTTCTTTAAAATTGCCATCCCGCTCTCTTCCACCATCATCGCCGTCATGTGCCTTTTCTACGCCACCGCGATGTGGAACCAGTTTTTCAATGCGCTGATGTATCTGCAGGATGACAATAAGATGCCTCTGCAGGTGGTGCTGCGTAATCTGGTCCTGATGAACCAGGCCAATCAGATGGGTTCTTCGGGGGACGCCATGGTCACCAAACAGAAACTGGCCGAACAGCTGAAATATTGTATCGTCGTAGTATCCGCAGCGCCTTTGCTTGTGGTATACCCTTTTATCCAGAAGTACTTTGCAAAGGGTGTCACAATCGGGGCGGTTAAAGGATAAATAGTTACGGTTCACTCGGTGAGCAGCAACTATAAATATTCCAAAATCAAGGAGGAACATACATGAAAAAGAAAATCGTCACATTAATGCTTTCCCTGACAATGGCTGCCGGCCTGCTCTCGGGCTGCACAAGCAGTTCCACATCCGGTAATGCCTCAGACACCGGCGCCGCCGTCCAGACCGCTGAAAACATGGAAGAAGCGGTGGCAGCGGCATCCTCGGCAGAGGACAGCGGCCTGACGGCAGAGGAGCAGGAAGCCGTAGATGCCGGCTTAATCAATCTGGACGGCACGCTCCCCATCATCACCGATCCGGAAGCCTTCGAAGCAAAGTACGGTAAAATTTCCGCCCTGATCGTTAACTCCGCCGACCGGGTTGTACCGGTAGAGGATCTGGAAATGTGCAAGGTATGGTTTGAGGATACCGGCATCGAATTTGAATGGCAGGCCATCCCTTCCGAAGGCGCGCAGGAAAAAATCAATCTGATGCTCGCTTCCGGGGAAGAGCTGCCTGATGTATTCTGGAGTTTCGGCGACGGCAAATCCGGAAATATCGTCGTACAGTACGCGGATCAGGATATTTTTATGCCTACTGAAGGGCTTATCAACGAATACATGCCCAACCTGAAAAAAATCCTGGATGACAGCGAAAACTACTGGTCGGAAATCACCGCACCCGACGGCCATACCTACGGCTTCCCTTATATCGAAGAAATGTACGGCCTTGTCCTGACGGGCGGCCCTCTCCTGATCAATAAGACCTGGCTGGATGAGGTTGGCAGGGAAGTTCCCACAACGGTTGATGAATGGGTTGACTGCCTGAAGGCCTTCCGCGACGGCGGCGATTTAAACGGCAACGGCGCGGATGATGAGATTCCCATGGCTACCTGGTTCGGCGCTACCGATACCTTTGGTTCCTATAACATGTTCTACCGGTTTACCGGCGCCTTCGGCTGTGCCGACTCCTACTGCGGCGGCAACGCCTATGCCGATCACCTCAGACTGGTTGACGGAAAGGTTACCTTTACCGCACAGGACGAAGCCTTCCGCAAAACCGCTGCATTCTTTAACATGCTTTATGACGAAGGCTTAATCTGGAACGGATCCTTTGAAGCGGATGAAAGCGCATCCTATAAATCCAGCTTAATCAAAGAGGATGTAGCCAGAATCGGCTGCTTCGGCACCTGGACCGATCAGGAAATCACAAACCTGGATGTACATGATGAATATGTTGCCATTCCCCGTCTGCAGGGGGAAGCGGGAATGACCGGGTTCGAAAATAACTATTCCGAGCTTCAGGATTCCTCCAATACGGCAATAACCACCACCTGCAAATTCCCTCATGTCGTTGCCAAATTCGTGGATTATATGGTAGGCGATCCCGCCATCTCCATCCAGTCCAACTGGGGCGCCGAAGGCTACAATTACGTAAAGGACGAAAACGGCATTTTAAGAACCCCTCTGGACGAGCAGGGCAGATATCAGCCCCAGACCGAATATACCACCTTTGGGGAAGCCCGTGTGAACTCCACGACCACCCGCGGTTCCATGATCGTGCTGAATGAATATTATGAAACCGTTGCAGGCTATGCTTATGACGCCGTACAGCTTCTGGAAAACCAGAAAACAAACGGAAAAGATGAAATCATGGAGGAATACGATACCATCCCCCGCGTTATGATGACCACCACCGAACTGTCAAGGCTCGCCCAGATACAGCCCACCATTTCCGATATCGTTGACAGATATATCAACCAGTGGGTGACCGGCGGCGTCACCGACGACAACTGGAACGCTTACCTGGGTGAACTGCAGTCCGCAGGTGTGGAAGAGCTGGTATCCATCTACCAGTCCGCAGTTGACAGAAGCCGCAAATAAGCGGCATGACTATGATCGGAGAAAAGGAGAGAATCGGAACTCATGCAAACAAAAAATACCTACAGGCCTGCCGTTCATTTTACCCCTCCGGCAAACTGGATGAACGACCCTAACGGCATGGTATATATAAACGGCGAATATCATCTCTTTTACCAGTATTATCCGTCGGCCCCCCACTGGGGGCCGATGCACTGGGGCCACGCGGCCACCCGGGATCTGCTCCATTGGGAGCATCTTCCCACCGCGCTGTATCCCGATGAGCTGGGCTGCATCTTTTCCGGCTCCTGCGTACTGGATAAAGATAACGTATCAGGCTTTGGCAGTACGGATAAGCCGCCGCTGATAGCCGTTTATACCAGCCATCATACAGAAACGCACCAGGAACAGCAAAGCATTGCATATAGTCTGGACTATATCCATTTTGAGAAATACTATGGAAATCCGGTGATCACCGGGGAAGGAAAAACGGATTTCCGCGACCCGAAGGTATTCTGGAACCCGGTTAAAAAATGCTACAGCCTGGTTCTGGCCGCAGGAGAAAACGTGGAATTTTACAGCTCCCCAAATCTGAAGGATTGGGAAAAAACAGGGGAATTCCAGGCCGGAATCCACGGGCTGGGCGGGATCTGTGAATGCCCCGACTGTTTTCCCCTTAAGACGGAGGAAGGGGAAAAATGGGTCCTTATTATCAGCATGATACTGCCCCCGGAAGAAATAGGAAAACACAATAACGCATACGACCGGATGTCCCATATCACACAGTACTATATCGGTACCTTTGACGGAAATACCTTTACGGACACGGAGGAATCCGGCTTCCCTCTCCTGCCAGACTTCGGAACCGATAACTATGCGGCGGTAACGTTTCAGAACCTGGAAGAAAAGGTGATGATCGGCTGGGCCGACAATTGGGATTATGCCGCCAAGGCGCCCACGCAGAATGACGGTTTCCGCGGCAAGATGACCCTCGCCAGGGAAATGAAGCTCGTTAAAACGGACCGGGGATACCGGATCGCCTTTTCCTTTGCCGGCACAAAAGCCCTGGAAGCGGGTGCCTTTCCTTTGACAGAGGGGGATAACCGTCTGCATACGGATTCCTTCGGGCTGAAAGCGGCAGTCAACGGCACCGGCAGCATCACCCTGGCAAACGACGCCGGCGAATCTGTGGAAATCGCAGTTACGGAAGACGAAATCATAGTAGACAGGCGCCGCGCCGGGCAGACTTCCTTCCAGGAGGATTACGGCAAAGAATCCTACGGCCTGAACCGTGCCCCCAGGCTCCTGCATCATACCTCGCAGATGGAACTTATTTTTGACAGATGTGTCCTGGAGGTTCTTGCTGATGACGGGATGACTCCCTTTACCATCAGCCTTTTCCCCACACAGCCTTATGATAACATAAGCGTGGCCGGGGATATCCGGGCAATGCTGTATCACCTTCGCTAATTATCCTTTTTTTGTATCGCTTATCCGGAAGCCCCGGCTTAATATTAAGCCGGGGCTTCCCATGATCTGCCGGGATTATTTTATCTTTAATTCCTCCAGAAATTCTTCCTCTGTCATTCCTGCTATCTGTGCGCAATATCCTATGGAGACGCCGCTCTGGGTATAATATCCAAGAGCCACTGCCCGTCTTGCGAACTGATTGGCTTCCTCTCTGCTCATCTTAGTATCAAAAAGAACTTCGTCCGGTATACTTATAGCGATCTGGCACATAGCCATTCCTCCTGCTTTTCTACACCAGCGATTGATTCAGATATGCCTCCTGATCCGCCGTCAGGGTATCTATTTCCTTGCCCATGAAACGAAGCTTTCTGGCCGCCACATCCTCATCAATTTCCACAGGGACATCAATAAGCATTTGGGTCATCTCTTTTCCATGCTCCACCAGATATTTGGCGGAAAGCGCCTGAATGGCAAAGCTCATATCCATGATTTCCGCCGGATGGCCGTCGCCTGCCGCCAGGTTCACAAGACGTCCCTCCGCCAGGACGAAGATCCACTGTCCCGTGGGCAGCTTATAACCCATAATATTTTTACGCATTTCTCTGGATTCCACAGCCATTTCACGAAGGCCGGCCATATCGATCTCGCAGTCGAAATGTCCTGCGTTGCACAGGATGGCACCTTCCTTCATCACGGCGAAATCCTCCGCATCGATCACCTTGTCGCAGCCTGTAACTGTTACAAAGAAATCGCCGACACCGGCGGCTTCCTTCATGGGCATTACCTCGAATCCGTCCATAACCGCCTCAATAGCCCTGACCGGATTGATTTCGGTTACGATTACTTTGGCACCCAATCCCTTTGCCCTCATGGCAACACCTTTGCCGCACCAGCCGTAACCGGCTACCACAACGTTCTTTCCGGCCACTATCAGGTTGGTGGTACGCATCACGCCGTCCCAAACGGACTGGCCTGTGCCGTATCTGTTATCAAAAAAGTGCTTACACTGTGCATTGTTAACGCGAATCATGGGGAATTTCAAATCCCCCGCCTTATTCATAGCCTCCAAACGGATAATTCCTGTGGTTGTCTCTTCACAGCCGCCCAGGATATTGGGGATCAGCTCCTTCATTTCCGTATGGACCATATGCACCAGATCGCCGCCGTCATCAATAATGATATTGGGACCTGCCGCCAGCACAGCACGGATATGTGAATTGTACTCCTCTTCCGTTGCCCCGTACCAGGCGTGTACCTCCAGCCCGGCCTTTACCAGAGCCGCCGCCACATCATCCTGTGTGGAAAGCGGATTAGAGCCGGTAACATACATTTCAGCACCGCCTGCTGCCAATACCTTACACAAATATGCGGTTTTTGCTTCCAGATGGACGGAAAGAGTGACCTTTTTCCCGGCAAACGGTTTACTCTGGCTGAATTCCTCTTCCAGCATGCGGAGCAGGTCGCAATTCCTTTTGACCCATTCGATCTTCTGCTCGCCGGATTCGGCCAGGTTCATGTCTCTGATTTCGCTACTCATATTAGTTCCTCCTAAAATTTGCAGTTTCCGCCCCGTTAAAGGGACGGCATACATTACATTCACCAGCCGAATTTTTATTATAGTGATGGTCGTCTGTCCTGTCATCACTGGAGTATCCGTTCTTATGGTAGCAAAGATAACGCAAAAATGCAAGACTGTCCTAAGTAATGTGTGTAGAGTTACAATTCACGGCTGCGCTCTGTCCGCTGGCTTCTCCCTGGCCCAGACTCCCATTCCTCCTTTAAAAGCCGGTATTCCACCCGATCCCGCAGCTGTCCGTGCATCCACACTTTCTTTTTCATATCCGCTTCTTTGATCATACCGCTTTTCATCATTACCATCTCGGATCCTTTATTTTCCCGGTCGCATCCCGTCGTTACCCGGCAGACCCCGTCCTCCTCGAATGCAAACCGCAGTACCTCACGGAAGGCTTCCGTCATATATCCTTTTCCCCAGAATTTTTTTCTGCTGAAATAGCCCGCATGAACCAGCTTTCCCACAGGGGTTTCTTCCAGAACCGTATAGCCGGTTTCCCCTATTAACTCTCCCGTCTCCCGCTCTTCCATACGCAGGAAATATTCCTTCCTGGGCCGTGTGCCAACCGCCCCCACGGAGGTCATCAGATCCTGACGGGATTCCTCCAGGCTGTGTGTCATAATATCGGGAAGGTAATACATTACTTCCGGATCGGAAAGCAGGGCATGGTGACTTTCCAAATCCTCAGGACAGTGTTCCCGCAGGATCATCCTTGCCGTCTCAAGACGTATGGGAGCATTCTCCCTTTTCTTTTCCTCTGTTATGATTTCTTTCATTTTTTATTCTCCCTTTCCATCCGGCATTTTCCTGGCAAATACGGTATCCATACAGTGCCTGTGGGGAATGCCGCTGCTGCTGCAGTCAAATATCACTTCCCTGCAGTCCTCGATCCTCCAATCCCTGTAGTAGGTGAACAATTCACCCGACACCCAGTTTTCGGAATTCAGATCCGAATCCGGCGGTTCCGGGATAAACGGCTTATCCACAAATACATTCACCGCATGCATTCCCCCGGGTGCCGTATGAGAGAGGTAATTTCCCATTATTTCCTCCCGCAGGCCGGGCAGGATATGATGGAATACCCCGGAGCTGTAAATAATATCATACTCCTCATCCAGACGGAAATCCCGCAGATCCGCCCGGAAAAAATGAATATCCGCCTGATGGATGTCCGCCAGCCTCCTTGCTTTTTCTATCCCGGACTCCGTCACATCAAATGCCGTAACCTGATAACCGTTCCTGGCAAAAAATACCGCATCCTTGCCTTCTCCGCAGCCCACCTCCAGAAGCCGCAGAGGCCTGGTGGGATAACACCTGTTAAGGACCTCCATGCACATCTTATTGGGCATGGTTCCCCAATAATAGTCCTCGGTATTATACCGCTCCTCATAAGGCGTCACTTTTTTCTTTTTAGGGATATATCCCATCAGTGTGTCAATATCTGTTTCCAGTAATCCGGCCAGAGCCGGAAGCAGAGTAATATCGGGAAGTGACTGGGCATTTTCCCATTTGGATACCGCCTGGGACGAAATACTCAGCTTTTTCGCAAGCTCCTCCTGGGTATAGCCCTTTGATTTACGGAATCTGGCAATGTTATCGGATAATCTTATTTCCATTGTTTGCTCCTATCTTTACGCTTTGCCGGCATTTATTACATTGACACATCCTGTAATCACATGGGACATGCCTGTTTCCCTTACCGCTTCATTGTATCACTTCCCGGCTCCGGCGAAAATAACGGGACAATAGAAAAACCGGCAGAATCCAACTGCCGGTTGTAATAATTCCTACCAATGATAGGACTGCATTCTTTTTAATGCCACCAGGTTGTGCATCATTTCTTCCGGAATATCCTGCTCAATACTCACAAGCGCCTGCTTCAGCTGTTCCTCACTGCTAAAACCGGCTATGGGTATGGAAGGGAATGCCGCCCGTTTCACATAGCTGTACAGAAAATCCGTCACCTGATAGCCTTCACTCACATACAGCTTCAGCTGCCGCAATATGGCCTCATTCGCCTCTGCGTGATACCGCGCCTTCTGTTGGGGAGAAACCGGCTTTCCGGCCATCCTTTTGGAAAAATAACCGCCTGCCATACACATATAAGCCATAAAACTCAGGCCGGTATCCTTCTCATACTGATAATACGCATCATCCAGGATGGTCAGCTGCGGTTCCACCAGCGTCTCCGGAACCACATCAGCCAGGACAAACATCATCTGGTTACAGGCAAATCCCCGCAGCCCGTGCTCTCTGGCATAAGCATCCGCCTCCTTCAGACGATCCAGGCTCCAATTGGAACAGCCGTAATAACGCAGACTGCCCTTTTTCACCTCTTCCTCCAGTGCCTCCAGCAGCTCTCCCACCGGCACCTGGGGGTTATCCCTGTGCAGAAAATATAAATCAATATAATCCGTCTGCAGCTGTGCCAGGCTCTGCTCCACATCCTGATGAAGGTTCTTCACATCCACCCGTGAGCAAAGCATATTATCAATGGGAGGATGACAACCCTTGCTGGATACAACCACCTTATCCCGCTTTCCTTTCAGCCATCCCCCAATGACCTTTTCACTGCGGCCTCTTTCATCACAGGCCCAATCGCCATAAACGTGCGCGGTATCAATAAAATTTCCCCCGCCTTCCATAAAAATGTCCATCTGCCGGAACGCTTCCTCCCGGCTCCTTTTTGTGCCGAAATCTGCGGTACCCAGGCATAGCTGAGAAACCTGCAGATCCGTGTTGGTCAGATTGACTCTGTCCATTGCTAACCCCGCCTTTCCCTTTTCTGTCGGTAAATTATAATATAAGAACATATAGTAACTGTTCAGCAGATCTGCGCACTTGCCGTACAGGCCGCTGGAAAACGTATAGCAAAAACAGGTGAATCTGTCACCGAAGGCGATTTTGCATGGATATTTTCCTGTCCTTGTGAAAATACTGAACAGCTATGATATAACATTCTATCATTGTATGAAGAAAAGAGGAAGGGGCAGAACACTTTTCTCAAGGATGAACAGCGTATATCCGTAACTTATCAGATACCTGTATGATCCATGAATTGGCGGACAGACTCTGCTTTGGCTGCTTCCTTTATCCATTTCTTCAGTACCGGTAAATCGGACTCGGAAAGGATTCTCTGGCGCAGTTCAGGGGGGATCTGCCCCAGTTCCTCCAGAAGTTCCAGTACGGCTTCGGCTTTACCTTCGGCTTTTCCCGCTTCTCTTCCCACCTGAAATTCATCAGCACGGATTTTTTTCATTTCCTCTTCTTCGTTATATTCAAAGATTGACATCGCAATCACCTCCGCCCTCTGCGCGGACAAAAAGTCTGCCAGTATATCATTCCGGACGCATTCCGTCACCGCCCGGTCCACGGCCTCCGCAATTTCCATATCCTCCGCGTATTTTCGGATGCATTCCACAAACCGGGGCACGGGAATTTTCTGCAATTTGCTTGAATACAGGGTTATTCCCCTCGCATACTTCTCCAGCTGTCTGGCAATGTACAAGAGATCCCGCAGCGGCATATTCGGATTGAAGGTAGACTGATGCTCATATAGGTTCATTTCTGAATCAAACAGGAATGAAACATCATTTTTTACGCCCATATAGATTGCGTTTTCCAGTGTACAGATTTCCATCGCACTGGTGTCCTCATAAGCGGTTCCGTTCAGTGCATTATATAATTCCAGCAGTTTTTCCCTGTCTTTATACAACATACGGAACACCGTATCCTTATGGTTTCTCACCACGTGTAGTTCTTTTGCTTCCCTGGAATGCTTTTCTTCCATAGACTGCTCCTTTCTGCAATTGTGAGCAGGAAGCTGTCTGAAAGAATATGCCGTAATCCTCTTCTGTCCAGCAACCCCTGCCTGTATAAATGGATGGTAAGCATAGAGTTTCTGAATAGAAATAGAAATTAAGATGGCCCAGGCCCTGATTCATAGAAAAATATGCTTGTTTTTATCTTAGCATGCCATTCCCATTATTGCAATGATATATTTGCCTCTTGACGTGAATTCCTTCCGCAACCACAATTTGCTTGTAATTTCATTCTAACCCCTTCATAATATGGATGATACCCCAAAACAGACGATTATGCTTTGATAAAGACATCTGCCGACAAATGTATATGCATTGCTTGTACCGCTGTCCGCAGTTAACAGGAGAATCCCATGATATTTCAGAAAGAATACATAACCGCCGTCCTCATGCCCCAAATCAGGGAACTATGGCAGTCTTCCGAAAGCACCTTTCCCGCTTTCCTCCCGGAAGTGTGCCCGGCTGAAAAAAAGGCGAATGAGGATTGGATTACGGAACAGACGGAACACATACAGCTGCACCTGAAATCATTTCCTTCCCGCCGTCCTCTTCCTTTTTCCCATAAAAAAGAAAAGGGACAGCTCACCCTCCGCCAGCAGGCCTGGATGCAGGATATGGAAGGCCTTTTCCACACGCTTCTTCTCACCGAACCGGTGCTGGGTATCCGGAATGCCCTTCCCCCTCATACCCTGGATGCCTTTCAGGATAAAATGAAGCTTTTTCTCCGCAAGGTACGCAGCTTCGCACCGGAAATGAAGCCGGAGGATATGGGGCAGGCCATCCGCAATTACATGGTTTATGCCATATTCCGGGAACAGAACAGCCTTTCCCAGGAATGCCCTTCCTCCATTTTCGGTTACAGTATGCTATATCCCTTTACCGATAATTTTCTGGACGATCCGGCCCATACCGCGGAGGAGAAAAAGCACTATAATCTGCTCATCCACCATAAAATCAGCGGCCAGCCTGTGACGCCCCTTTCTTTGCATGAAGAAAAAACAGCCATGCTCCTGGATGCCATAGCGGAAAGTTATCCCGGGCCGGAAGCCGAAGCCGCTTATGGAGCCGATTCTGATGCGGATATCCGGCAGGGCCTTCTGCTGATGCTGGAGGCACAGGAAATCAGTCAGAAACAGACAGACCCCTCCCTTTTGCTATCAGAAAGAAATATTCTGGATATTTCCATATACAAAGGGGGATTGTCGGTACTCATCGATCGCTATTTCATTAATCACAGGATAACAGAAGAAGATATCCTTTTTTATTTCGGCTTTGGTTTTCTGCTGCAGCTTAGCGATGATCTCCAGGATATCGCCCAGGATCAGGAAAGCGGCAGCCGCACGCTTCTTTCCTGCTGTAAAAACCGGGAGGAGACGGAGGCTGCGGTAAACAGGCTGTTTCACTATACGGACCGGCTGTTCGGCTTCTCTCCTTCTCCCAGGCCGGCTTTCCGGGACTTTCTTCTTTTAAACTGCTATCAGCTGATCCTTTCCTCCGCCGCAGGCAGCGGGAATTTTTTTAATACCGGCTATCTGGAAAAACTGGAACGGGCTTTCCCTGTCTCTTTTTCCTACCTGAACCGGATGAAGGATAAAATCCCCGCATCCTTTACTGCGGGAAAACCGGCGGAAGAGGAACGTATGATGGATATGCTGGATGCATTTTTGTGTAGGGAAGAAGTTATTTTTTAATTCCGATTTGATATAAGCACCCGGCATTCAAAAGTATCTTCTTTTACTTCGTATTCCCTCCGGCCATTTAAAAAGGTATATCCCGCATCCAATTCTAACATCAACATTATATTGTGCGGCTTTCGGATAAAGAAAAAAATCTCATCATTCCGGCGTACCCAATACACATTAAGCTTTCCATGAGGCGTTTCATGACTTGCCTGTGCAAACGTAAGCGCATCAATAAAATGGGGGTGGATGACAGCCTTCGCACCGTCACTTCCTGAAGGATTGTAGCGAATACCCGCAATCTGTTTTATCATCCAATGACTCACGTCTCCAAAAAAGTGATGATTTCTCGATGTGACCACCGCATTCTCCGGCTGAAACTCCTCCCACAATGAGGTGGCCCCCCGGACAATCCAATTACCGTATGATGGGAAGTCTGTACGCGTAATCATGCGGTATGCCAGATTACTGTATCCAAATTCAGACAACACATGAAACAGTACGCGCGCACCCAAAATGCCGGTATCCATATGCTCATCTTCCGCATGAATAAACTTCAGCAGCTGCTGGAAGCCATTTACCGCTTCTGTCTTTGTAAAAACTCCATAGAAAATGGCCATGGCCTGTGATGTCTGACAATTTCCTTTGACACAGAACGCGGAAAAATCAACAAGATGCTTCCGTATACTTTCCCGCAGAGACTTAGCAAGCGCTTCTGCAAAATCACGCTCAAGAGGCATATGTATTACCTCGAGCAAAAAGGCCGCTTTATAAGCCATATCCATACTTAAAATGCTGTCCGTCACCACCTGCGGTGCCTTTGGTGTATTAGCAGGACGCGCCGGTTGGCACCAGTCCCCAAGACCGAAACCAATCAGACCGTTTTGATCCCTTTTTGCGGACAAAAAATGCAGATAACGCAGAATTGCCCCATAATTCTCTTCGATAATCTGTGTATTGCCACGATATATGTAGGTATAATACGGCAGGTTGACAATCACATTATCCCATGCAGGCCCTGCCCAGCCATCGACACCCCAACCGCCTGTAGGCACAATTCCGGGGAAAGCGCCATCCTCTGTCTGGGCTTTACGAATATTTCTCAGCCACTCCTGAAAACTTGTTTCCGGATTTAAGTTGAGCAGCATATGTTCCGCCGATACCGATGCATCACCCGTCCAGCCGTTTTTCTCCCGGTGGGGACAATCTGTAGGAAAATAATAAAAATTGGAAAGTGTGGAAATGCGTGTCATTTCCTGCAATTTATTTAATATTTCACAGGAACAGGAAAAGCTTCCCCGCTCCTGTAAATCAGAGTGCAAAACCAAATATTTCAGTAAGTTCCGCGTTGCCTGCTGTTTTGTAATTCCTTTTACAAATACATATCTGAAACCATGGTAGGTAAAGCTTGGCACATAGTTTTGTTCCCCTTTTCCATTACATATAAAAATATCCTTTTGCACATAACCTTCCGGTACAAACGCAATATTTTTAAGATCCAACCGTCCATTCTCCAGCAGCCGCTCCCCATGTTCCAATGAGATTTCCTGCCCCCGTCTTCCCGTCACCTGCAAAGAGCACAAACCTGCACGGTTGACGCCAAAATCGTATAAGTACCCATCATCTATAGGGGTGATGGACACAGGTTCAAGTATCTGGCTGCATACTATCGGTTCGCACTCACAAATCCGGGCCTCCCCGCGGGGTACTTCCAAAAAGACGGCGGGTTTCCAGGCAGAATCGTCAAATCCTTTTTGCGTCCATCCCCCCTGCTCCTTTGTGGAATCATAATGCTCCCCGCATCGTAATTCATCAAATACTATAGGTGAAGCAGCACAAAGCACACTTTCATCACTTTGCACCCGTATTTCTTCTTTTGTTTCCGTCACCGCTGTCAGGCAAAAGCTCACTCTCGGGGAGCCGCGGAAGGGAGCCTTGTCAAATTCCCAAACCGCCCCGCCGAACGCATTCTGCATACCATTTCCAAGCAAAATACCGATGATATTTTCACCTTCCGTCAGGTACTCTGACACATCATACCGATCAAAATACAGCAAATCATCAGGTGCACTAATATATGGAGCCAGATATCCTTTTGTAATTTCTCTTCCGTTTACAAACAATCTGTAAAATCCTAATCCACAGATTAGCATTTCCGCACTTTTTACAGGCAAAGACAGGGAAAAGCTCTTCCGTAAACAGGGTGCCGGGATATGCCGGGAAAAATCACTGTATTCTGCCGATGACCCAATAAAACGAGCCGGTAATTTCATTTTCTTACCCTTCTTTCCAATCGTATCCCCATCCGCAATCCATAAAAACCGTCTCTCCCTGAACGGCTTTTACAGAAAGCTTGCAGGTATTTCTTTCCATAGGCACTTCCAGATAAATATTGTCTTCCTCTGTCAGCGGCTGCACTTTAATCGTAATACTGCGCGGAAAAAGATCCCGTACGTCGATTACCCATGTGTCCCCATAACAGAACCAATCTGCAATCAATTTACCCTCATGATAAGCCTGGGCCACATTACCAATCGGATCTACGAGCAGGTAGGTTTCGTTCTCATCCCATGTCACCAGAAATTCCCGGGTCTTATCCGTAAGCCCCAGATACCGGAACTGTGTAAACGGAATGCTTTCATGCACGCACTGCAAAGCAAGCTTCCTACCTCTTTCGGGCACAAAACTCCGGGGATGTTCCAGCTTGAGAATGGTATTTCCAGCCAAAACACCCGATTCCGTCAATGCAATTGTTTCCTCTTCAAAATAACACAAAGGCTCATTTCCCTGAATGGGTAAAAAACGCCATATTTCATTCCCGTCCGCCCCCCGCTCCACCGACAACGGCTGTGCCGTTGCATACTTCAGCCGTTTGCCGCCAATGGTCAATCCCACCGGTATAATGCAGCAGCTATCCGACGCCAGATAAAGCTTCTCCAATAAAATTTCTCTGTTCTGCAGCAAAATAGAAAGCGTTATATTTTCATGAGCCGGCATCTTAAAATTCCGCTGTAAATTATTCAGAAAGAGGAAGCCTTCCACACCATCTGTACGCAGGGCGGCACGTAAAGTCTTCGTATCCATACGTTCCCGGGGCACCATATCCGGCAAAAGGCTCTCCATATGGCACAGCCTTTCTCCAAAGCTTTTCACGAACTGATGCAGTAAATTAAGCGCCGTATAGGAAGGACGGATCTGGCCGCACTCTCCAATGGGAGCCTGGAAATCATAGGAACAAACAGGATAATCATTCAAGTAACCGGTTTCCCTGCTCTCCTGTGTAGTAACACCATGCAGAACAGGGTTGCTTCCTCCGTGATACATATAGTAACCCAGAAGATTGCAGCCGCTTCCTAACATGGTAAACGGTATCGTAAAAACATCTTTGGCCGATATCAGAGGCCTGCGGTGATAGGTCACCTGATTCCCGCCGCCGATTTCACAGGTTAAAAACGGTACAGTTCCCTGGCAGTCTCCGCTTTTGCTGCCGTTTTCCTGGTTTTGCCGTGTTACTGATAAGACATCCGTACCAATCATGGCATCATTCCGTTCTTTTGTAAAAAAATTATGCAGGTGGGGAGGCAGTTTCTTTGTATGCTGTTCCCAGGGGGCTTCTGGGTAACCGCCGAACACAGGCAACAATTCCTGAACAGGAAACGGCGCCCCATCCCCCCACGCTGTTGCGGTAAATAAAGGTGCACATAGCCCGCTCTCCAGCAGCAGTTTCTTTATTTCAAGCAAATATGTATGATTCTGCATCATCTCATTTTCTGCCTGGACACCGATAATATTTCTGCAGCCTTTTGTCTGATCTGCAATTTCCCGGAAGAATCGCTTCACATATCCCAAATAAACTTTATCCATGCAGCGCAGCTTACCGTGACAAGCCAAATCCAGCCAATCCGGGAAACCGCCATTTCGGCATTCGCCATGTGCCCAAGGCCCCGGCCGGAGAAAAAAGTACAGGGAGTGTTTCTCACAAAGCTGAATAAACGCACGGAGGCTGTAATTACCCTCCCAGTTAAATTTACCCGGCTCTGTTTCATGATGCAGCCAGAATACATAGGAAGATATGATTTCCACTCCGCCGTCCTTCATTTTCAACAGTTCTTTCTCCCAATCCTTTTGCAGGATGCGCGAATAATGTAGTTCACCCATAACAGGCAGCCAGGCTCTGCCGTCCTTTGTAAGATAATGTGTGGTAACACCGATATCACTTCCCCCGCACCGCATAGTCTGGCGTATTTCTTCACCCACAAGCGGCGTAACTCCTCTCGCATCAAACTGCATTGTATTAACCTCTCTCTTTTATCCTGTAATCTTTAGGATATGCACCAGTCACCTTTTTAAAAACACTGCAGAAATATCCATAAGATGCATAACCGGAAAGCTCTGCTATCTCTGCAACCGTCTTATCTGTAGTTCGCAGCAGTTCTATGGATTTTTTTACCCGCACATTATTCATGTAATCGGTAAATAACATTCCTGTCTCATTCTTAAATAATTGTCCAAGATATACCGGATTGATTTTATATTGCTCCGCAAGACTTTTCAGCGTTACGTTTTCCCCCTGCTCCATTGCGTTTATTGCTCTTACCACATGCAGGCTCATTTCCGTTTCCGCTTTACATATTCTATCTATTTTTTTCATAGCCGATGTAGCCAGAATCTCCAAAAGGCTGTCAATCGTCTGCGCCTGTGTAATTTCATCAAATACTCTTACAAGATCATACTCCTCCTGCGCCGTACCTCCCACCTTTAATTTTGAGATACTATACATCAGTTCCATAACCGGTATTTTAATTGCGTTTGGTGTCTGCGCGCCGCTTTGTGTCAGGATCCTTTTTAAGCTCTCCACAAAAGTTTTCACACCTGCTTCATCCTTCTGCGAAATAGCTTTCAGCAATTCCTGTGAATCCACCTCCATAGGTTTGCTTTTTTCGTTCATAAGGCATGAAACCGCATATTCATCCGCCACGGTCCCGGGGGGCAGTATCAATCCAAATTCTGCCAAGAACATGGCGTCCGAATAGCTTACGCTTAGCTGCATGAAATCTTCCTGCAGCTTTCCCAGAGAAGATATTGCATTGAGACGCATACGGGACAGCGCCTGTCCGGCCCGTATAAGCGCCTGCTTAATCTCCTCCCGGCATAAATCAAGGCTGCCCCACAGAGCTGCCAGAAAATCCCCCCGCTCTCCACGGCACACCGCAAAACGGGCCTGTTTGACACACCCCAGTTCTGTACAGATAACGCGTAATACATTTTTTTCACAGGCAATGGTATCCCTTTGAGTCAGCAACTCATAGTTCCGCACGCGCAGAACACTTACCTGGAAAAATTTTTCCGTCAAATCAATATCCAGCACCCCGGCCCTATGCTGAAATGCATTTATATCAATCTTCCCCGTAATCCAACGATAACAAATAGCATCCCGGAATTCATAAATACTATTCCTGGCCTTGCTTGCATCCTCTTCCAGCTTTGCAATCAAATTTGTAAGGGTAAGAATCAGCTCATTTTCATCCACCGGCTTTAATATATAGTTTTCAATTCCAAGCTGGATTGCCTTTTTGGTATAGCTAAAATCACTGTATCCGGTCAATATGATGCACCTTGTTTCAGGAGAAACCTCATGCAGTGCGGAAATCAGTGCAAGACCGTCCATTTCTTTCATACGGATGTCCGTCACTAGAATATCCACCGGATTTTCACGAATATACTGCAGGGCACTCTCCCCGTCCGTAACCGCAGCCACAAGATTAAGGCCCAGCTCATTCCAGCATATAATTGTTTTTAGCCCCTCTAAAATAGCAGCTTCGTCATCCGCAAGCAATACATTATACATAATCTTCCCCTGTCCCCTTCCCCTTTGCACCGATTGTCAGCTGTACCGTAAGCCCTTCCCCCGGCCTGCTCTTTATATGGATACCATATTGCATACCATAAATCAGCTTCAGCCGTTTATTCACATTCGCAAGCCCTATATGCTTTTCCCTGGAGGTATAATTTTCTATCTGCATATTCAGATCCTCCAGCTGCTTATCCGTAAGCCCTGGTCCGTTATCCTGTATAGTAAATAAAATATCATTGTCCTGTCTATGTGCAGAAATGGAAATAACGGCATTTTCTTCCGCCAATCCATGCACAAGGGCGTTTTCTACTATAGGAAGCAAAATATGGGTGGAAATCCTGCTCTTACGGATTTCAGGACAAATATCCAGCTTTACACGGATGCTGCTTTCTCGGCGTATCTCAAATAAGCGGACATAAAGCATACAGCATTCTATTTCTTCGCTGATGGTTGCAAGGGCCCCGCGCCCTACACTTTCCCTGAAAATATCAGACAATATTTTTACCATAAGCGCAGTATCCATACAACCATCCACCACAGCCTTCATACGGGCCACCTCCAGCATATTATAAAGAAAATGGGGATTTATCTGGGCCTGCAGGGCATAAATTTCCGCGTCCTTCTGACACAAAACGGCTTCATTGCGCTGTCGTTCGGCCTGCTGCTGCAAAGCGGCTTTCTCCCGCAGACTGTTACACATATCGGTCAGGCTATGGGCAATTAAATCCAACTCATCCTCCTTGGGCGTTGTGGGAATACGGGTGTACATATTCCCCTGCTTTATACTGCCGATACCGTCCGTTATAATGGATATACGCCTGGAAATACGTCTGGAAAATAACAGGACAAGAAAACTCACCGCCACAAGCGCTGCTCCCATCATGGAAAATGTAAATACATTCAATGCCCTGATTCTCGAATATAACTGCTTCTTGTCCGTCAGGCATACTACCCGGAACCCAAAGCGTTCATTCTCAGCAATTCCCATTAAATATTGTGCGGACTCGTATATTTTAGCCCCCATACTGTGGTACCGTTCCATTTCCCGGAAATCACTTCTATCACCAACAGGATCCAATCCATAATTCATATCCAGGCTGTACAAAACCTCATCGTTATCTGACAGCACCAATATTCTCCTGCTCTTTTCTCCCGGAACCCCCTTAAGCTCTCCGGATATTTTATTCAGGTCATAATGAAATGCCAGAATAGCGATAATATGGGTCAGATTTCCCGGTTCACGGATAAAATCATACATGGAAATCGTGCCGTTAAGCAAACCGCCATCCTCTCCCCTGTCCAAATAGACAGAATAAAATATCCGGTTCTCTGAAATATTTGTATCTGACTTATTCTTTGCATCGGCAAGCAATTTCTTCATGGCGGCTTCTCTATGATGAAAACCACCTGTCTGCAGCAATTCCGCCTGCTTGCCATACTCCAAACCATACAAACTCACCCCGGACAATGCATGATCTGCATAACCATAGCGGGAATTAAGCATTTCACTGCATTGCTGTATGATAGTAATATCCTCTCCCGGTGTATTGCTGCCGGCAAAAAAGGTCTGCACAGCGTAACGGATATCCGCATCCTGATACATTCCATAATGAAAACGTTTTACCGCATTCATTTTTTCTTCAAAAAAATCATTCATAGTAATCAATGACTGACGGCTGTCCCCGATGGCATCGTCCCTCATCATAATACTCACATAAGCGCTTAGAACTGTTGATAAAAGTATAACCACCGAAAAACTTGTTATCATGCAAAAAAGAATAAGCCGGATAATAAAACTGGATTTTATCCCCAGCCTTTTCTTTCCCTTTCCTTCCTTTTTCATAGTATCTCTCATTTTTCCGCCGGTCTCATCACACATTTGTCCATTCCTTCTTCTTATGTGCCGCTTTTCAGATGGTTCTAAAATCCGCAATGGGCAAATTCACCCATTGCGGTAAAACACACCTCTTATTTTATGTAATCATCTACGGCTTCCTTTGCCTCAGCAAAAGCCGCTTTATACCAGTCAAAGATTTCCTCTACTTTGTATTCCGCTGCCCCATCCATAATTTTCTGCTTTGCCGCTTCAAATTCCGCATCATTTTTTGCATACACACAATTTAAATACTCACGGTAGACAAAGTTACCTAAATCTGTCCTGTTTTTCTTGATATCTTCCGGTGGAGTGGGAAGCATCGTAGAATACTCAGGCCATCTGAACACATAATTCTTCACATCGGGATTGCGGTAAATTTCTCCCATGGAATCCACGCCGTAATAGGCCAATGCATCCTTTTCCGCCTCAGAAAGGTTTTTTTCCTCATATTTTGCCGACATAGTCAGGTCAAAGAAGTTATTGTCCGCAGGGCTTACGACATTGAGCGCATATCCGGTAAACATACCATACTTATATACCGCATACTTTTCATTCAACTCGGCCGCCTGTAGGGCTGCCTTATCCTCCAAATACTTCTGGGTAAATTCCGCCTTGCCATCCACCATTTCCCAAGATTCCCCTTCAATACCAGAATGAGTCAGACGGGATCCTTCGGGCGACCATAAATAATCCAACAACTGAAGTGCTTTTTCAGGATGCTTGCAGGTACTGGAAATAGCATAAGTATAACCTGTCAATTCACCTGACCAGTCCATGACTATATTGCTGTTTTCAAAGGGCTTCAGCGCAACATAAGACAAACCGGATTTTTCTTTAATCGGAGCCGCCTCCCAGCCGGGCCCAACAAGTAAATATCTGCCGGAATACGCTTTTTCCTGCCACTGATCATATTTCTGTGTAACAGAGTCAGGGTCGATCAGTCCTTTCTGGTTCATTTTGTACATGAACTCCACGGATTCCCACCAAGGACCTTCTGCATCTAAAATAGCCGGTTTTTCCCGCAGATCGTTTGTTTCCATATCAAATGTGAACACAAAACAGTCATCAGTTTGATAACCAAATGCATTTTGTAATAAAGAAACCATCCAGTCACCCCAACCAAGCCCTTCGGCAAACCAGCCTCCTACGCCGTATGTTTTCTGTCCGCTTTCTGTTTCGGGATACCGGGCAGCCATCATTTCCACAGCCTCCACCAAATCGTCCAGATTATTTACTTCTGGATAACCGGCCTGCTTATAAATGTCCCATGGCACATACATCCCCACTGTGGGAAAAGATGCCCCGCCGGTACCGCCCCACATCTGCACGCCATACCTGTCGCCTTCAAAATACTGATTGGCAAAGAAATCCTGTCTGTTTTGGGCATCCGGGTTATCCCCCAGCATATTGGGGCAGTTTTCTTTTGTCCATAAATCATTCAGCTTAATTACCTGATTTGCCTCAATAGCTGTTTTTAAAACATTTATATCCGGTACAAAGAATATATCCGGCATATCATTTGATGCCATATAAGCAGCAATTTTATTGGTTTCATCGGCCACGTTTGTATTGCTGTCAATTATATTTAAACGGATCCCCAGATCCTCTTCTATTTTTTTAGCCACAGGATCTGTTTGAATCCCAATTTTGTCAACGGACAGCATATGACCGAAAACCGTAAGTTCTACCAGTTCCTCCTGATCTGTCTGATCGGCCGCCTCACTTTGTGCCGCATCCTGGCCGGAAGATGCATCTTTTGCTCCTCCGCATGCTGTCAGGCCAAATATCATAGTGCATACAATACCCATAGCCAATAATTTTTTCATTTTTTTCATGAATTATTCCCCCTGTTTTTTATTATACGAAACATTAATATTCTTGTCTAACATAACGATTCCGTCCCCGTCGTTTCCGATTCACCTAACCCTTCACTGCTCCCAACATAATACCCTTTACAAAAAAACGCATCATAAACGGATATACTGCAAAAATGGGAATGACTGTTACCACCGCAATACTCATTCTTATAGAAGAAAGCGTCACTGTCCGCTTACTCATACTCGCCGCCGCATCACGCATATTTTCCACGCTGGGGGCTGTGGATTGGAAATATTCATACAAAGTCAGCTGCAATGTTTTTAATTCCGGCGCCTTTACAAGAAAAAAATTATCTGACCAGGAATTCCACTGCCCTACTGCCGCAAATACTGCCACAGCGGCAATAACAGGCAGGCACAGCGGAAGAATCACCTGGAAGAATAATGCAAATATCCCTGCCCCGTCCAGTTCTGCCGATTCTGATAAGGCTGCGGGTAGGCTCTCCATATATGTCTTTATCAAAATCATAAAAAATGCATTCACCGCCGACGGCACAATGTATAAAAGGAACTTATTTTTCAGCCCATAGGCAGACATGGTAACATACCAGGGAATCAGGCCTGAACTAAGGTACATTGTGATAATCACAAATTTATACAGACCTTTACGCATAGGCAAAAGCGGATTGGTAAACAAATACGCCAGAAATGCACTGCACAGCACCGTAATACCTGCACCCAGCACCGTACGGGCCGCAGAAATGAAGAAGGAGTTTATAATATTGCTGTCCTGAAAAATCATAGTGTAATTTGCCAGGGTAGGGTTTTTTGGTAAAAATGCAATGCCTTTTGCTGCTTCCAGGGGATCGCTGATTGAATAAATAAAAATATAATAAAATGGATAGAGGCAGGCTATGCCGATAAGGACCATTAACAAGGTATTTAATGTATCAAATACGATTTGCGAGGGCTTTCTTTTATATTCCATATCTTAATTTCTCCTTTCCCAGGGCCAAAGCATATTAGAAAATACTCTCTCCCCTGATTATTTTTGATAACTTATTTGCACCCAGCAAAAGCCCAATACTAAGCAGTGATTTTAACATACCGGTAGAGGTGGCAAAACCAAAATTATTTTGCTGCAAACCTATTTTGTAAATATAAGTATCCAACACCTCAATTCTGCTCATCACCATAGGATTTTGGAATACATAATACTGTTCAAACCCCGCGCCCGAAAGCATATTTGCTATCGCCAGCAGAAATAAGACAAAAAAGGTTGCTGAGATACACGGCAATGTTATATGTATCACCTTAGCGAAGCGCCCCGCCCCGTCCACCTCAGCCGCATCGTACAGTTCCGGATCAATGCCAGACATTGCAGCAATATACATAATCGCCGAATATCCCATTGTTTTAAATAATCCGATAAACAGCTGCATAGCCCACGCTATTTCTTTGTCTGCCAACAGGTTTGATGTGAAATCCGGTCCGAAAAACTGTCGTAAAATTACGTTTACCGCACCGTCGCTGGGGGCCAGGAGGCAAAAGAAAACCGTATAGAGCAGCACATACGAAATGTAATTGGGTAAAGATGATATAATCTGCACCATTTTAGACAATCTCTTAGAACGCATTTGTGAGAGCAAAATGGCAAATATCAGCGGAACCGGCATAGCCAGCAGATTAATCCCGCTGAGCGCAAGGGTATTTAACAATATTGTCTTAAAATCTCTCCAGGAAGAAAATATTAGTTTAAAATTTTCCAATCCTACAAATTTCTGCGAGAATATGGAAAGTCCGGGCTTATAGTCCAAAAATGCTATAATCCATCCCAAAAGAGGAACATATGAAAATGCAAAAATAAAACCTATAAAGACCATCGTAATAGCTAATATTTTTAATTTCTTTTTTTTGAATGTATTTGTTCCTGCCTGTCTTCCAGATTGCTTCACACAATCCCCCCTATTCTTCTAAAGATTTAAACAGCTTAATTGCGGTCCTTAACTTTGTGTGCACATTTTAGTATAAATCGAGTTTAGCACACAGCCAAACAGTGCAACAATACAACAAACTATAAGTATAGGCACAAACTTTATATAAAATTAACCAAAAATAATATCCACCGCTGTTCTATCGTAACAGTTCAAACGACCCTTTGTGCCCTGCAGCTTCCCCCTGCCCCTCCCATACATTTGTGTAGTTAAAAACAGGTTGCATTTTCCCCGCCCATCCCTTATACTATTACCAAATCCATTCTCTCTTCAGAGAGAAAATGAAAGGAGCGTTGTGTAATGAAAACAAATAATGAGGTGGCATTCCCTTAACTTCATAGGCAGACCGGCAACAACCCTTTTAAATAGCTGATACGGAATCTTATACCCGCAGAAACAGCATGAAAAGGCTTGTTTCTGCGGGATTTTTGCGCCTATTTTTGGCATGCCGCCCATCGCGGAAGGAGGAATTGATTATGATCATGACAAGAAAAGAAAAAGAGGTAACTATGAAAACGTCAATCAAAGCAAACAATTTTGGAGGAATTAATTTTGAACATGATAGAATATGGATATATTCCTGATGGGGAACCATCCCGCGACGGGGAAATCCCTGCCAGGGTAACCGCCGTTTATAAAGACAGATATGAAATTGTCTGCAGCTTCGGCACAGGTCAGGCAACACTGAAAAAAAGCGCATATTTTACAGGGGAAGAACCCTTCCCCACCACCGGTGATTTTGTCATGATAAACTGGGAAGCTGACGGAGACAGCCGGATTGTAAGGACACAGGAAAGAAGAACCTTTTTTGCACGTCTGGATCCTTCCTCATCGGGCCATTGGGAGCAGCTTGTTGCCGCTAACTTCGACTATGTATTTATTATGCAGTCCCTCAACCATGATTTTAATCCAAGACGTCTGGAACGGTATCTCACCCTGGCATGGCAGAGCGGCGCCCAGCCTGTAATTGTACTCACGAAAGCGGATTTATCGGAGGATACACAACGGCTGCTCGCAGAAGCCTCCGCTGTGGCGCTGGGGACGGATGTGATTGCCGTAAGCGCCAAAACCGGATATGGGATGGAGCAGCTGCAAGGTTATCTGAAACCAGGTAAAACCATTGTGTTTCTGGGTTCCTCCGGCGTGGGCAAATCCAGTCTGGTAAACGCCCTTGCCGGCGGGGAACTGATGCCAGTGAACGGGATCCGGGAGGAGGATTCCAAGGGCCGCCATACCACCACCCACCGCCAGCTGCTTCTGCTGCCCTGCGGTGCCATGATAATCGATACTCCCGGCATGCGCGAACTCGGTATGTGGGATGTAACCGAAGGCCTGGGAGAGACTTTCACCGATGTGGAGCAGTTTTTCACCCAATGCCGTTTCTCCGACTGCCGGCATCAAAATGAACCCGGCTGCCGGGTAAAGGCCGCTCTGGAAAACGGGGAGTTGTCACCGGAACGATGGAGCAGTTATTTGAAACTGAAAAAGGAAGCCAGATACTCGGCCTCCCGAATGGTTTACCTGAAGGATCAGCAAAAGAAAGCGAAAAGCCGGGCAAGGACAGAAAAACAAAAAAGAAAAAACAGCGGCTCTTACCGCTGATTTTCTAAGGGTTCAGCACATTCCGCGCTTTTCCCTGCAGAAAGGCTTCGATATTTTTACAGGTTTCCGTCACCACGCGGGTGCGCGCCTCCACACTGGCCCAGGCCATATGGGGCGTGATCAGGAGACGGCTGCTGTCCTGTATTTTCAGAAGAGGATTTTCCGGATTTATGGGCTCCTGGCTTAATACATCAATCCCGGCGCCCATAATCCGATCCTCCTGCAGTGCCCGGCATAAATCGGCCTCGTTCACCACAGCCCCTCTGGCTACATTTACCAGGACTGCCGTTCTTTTCATTTTCACCAGAGCATTGTAATTGATTAGATTCTTCGTTTTCTCATGTAATGGACAATGCAGGGTAAGCACATCGGATTCCTTAAGCAGAGTGTCAAAATCCACCTGCTCATAGTCCCGGCAGCTGTTTTTTCCCGATGTGGAATAATAAATGACACGGCAGCCGAAAGCAGCCGCTATTGCGGCCACCTTCCTGCCGATGTTCCCCAACCCTGCGATGCCCCAGGTTTTTCCCTCCAGTTCATAGTAGGGGAGTCCGAAATGGGAAAAACGGGGCTGGGCGGCATAAGCGCCTTTTTTTACGTAATCATCGTAATAACGCAGCTTTTCCAGGATGTAAAGGACACAGGCAACCGTATGCTGGGCCACGGCGGCTGTGGAATAATTCACCACATTCACCACTGGGATCCCCCGTTTCCGGCAATATTCCAGATCCACATTGTCATAGCCCGTGGCGAACTCGCAGATCAGCTGTAAATGCGCGGCGCCGTCCAGCGTCCGGGCATTCATGGGTGTCTTGTTCACTATGATAATATCCGCATCCTTTACCCGCTCCGCCGCCTCTTCATCCCTTGTAGTCATATGAAAGATAACATTGCCGTATTGCCGCAAAGGCTCCACGGATACATCCTCTCCCACACTGCTTCTGTCCAGCACTACGATATTCAGCAATCGCCTCTCAGCCTCTCTTTCCTTTCAGCAAAAATACCATTCCCAAACGGAACCTTTTTATTTTGCTGTCAAAAATTCAGTTACACATTTCACCAGATCCTCGGACAGCCCCCTACACTGCAGCTCGCCGATGATAATATTTGCAGGCCGTCCGCTGCATACAAGCTGATAAATTCCGGTCTTACTATCAAATTCCATTTCCGCCTGATCCAGGAAATCATAGACCAGCTTTTCCACATGATTTGCAGCAGGTACAAGCCTCCCGCGGAAGCTTACCACGATCTCTTCCGTTACGGCGGCAGAAGGAAGCGTCATGCGCAGGCAGTTACAGCTGCTGTCGTAGCTGGTTTCCACTTCCGTGCAGCTGCCTGCCACACGGCAGTCCGCCCCGCTTTCGTTACAGCCGTACAGCTCTATGGTATAAGTCCTTTCAGCAGGAATCAGGGATAATTCTCCCTGGGCCGGATGGATGGTAAAGGTCTGCCCGTTCTCCCACCTCAGCTCAAACTGTGTGGTCACACAGATATTCTTTTCGTAATCACAGGTCTCATTATCATCCTCATACATCGTAAAGCTGCCGTCCGCACCGGCATAAACCCGCAGCGTAAAGGAGGAGGGATTACTGCTTGTGCTGACCGCATCGATTTCTTCCGTCATCGGGATAATGGCGCCGGCCTTTGCAAATGCAGGAAGCGTATTGATATCCCTGTACATATCCATCATGCGGCCGCCTTCATATATGGTTCCCGTGAAAAAGTCAATATAAGTCCCCTCCGGAAGCCATACCTTCTCCTTTGCCATATTCAGCGAAGGAATACGGGGAGAGGTAACAGGAGCCACAATCAATTCCGATCCGAAATAAAATTCATTGGGTACCTGATACGCCTGTGCCTCTCTGGCATGATGATAATACATGGGCAGAATCAATGGCGTATCCTGGGCATGGGCCCGGTAATTCATGGTGTACAGATAAGGAACCAGCTTATGGCGCAGCCGCAGGAACTCATCCATCATACTGCGGATCTCCTGCTTATAACGCCAGGGCTCTTTTCCGTTAAATTCGTTCTTGGTGCTATGCAGTCTGTTAATAGGTGAAAAAACTCCCAGCTGGAACCAGCGTCCCGCCATTTCATCATCCTTATAGCCCTGCATATGCCCGCCGATATCGTGGCTCCACCAGCCATAACCGATATTGGAGGCCGTGCTGGTAAAGTAAGGCTGGAACTTAAGAGATTCCCAGGTTACCACAGTATCTCCGGAAAAACCTACCGGATACCGGTGGGATCCGGGTCCTGCATAACGGGAGAAGGTCATGGGACGTTTTCCGTTCCTGGCGCTGTCCAGGAAATGGAAATGATTCAGCATCCACAGCGGATCCAGTCCTTCCATTTTGGTGATGCCGCCCTGCTGCCAGTCAATCCACCAGAAATCCACGCCCTTTTCTTCATTAGGATGATGGGCATATTTAAGATAGGCGGACAAAAATGCCGGATTGGTAATCTCAAAAGCAACCGGCTCTTCTCTGGAGATATCCTTTCCCAGTTCTTTTGCCATAGCCTCATACATTTCCTCATGCGCCCGGATGCCATCAGCAGGATGCACATTCAGGGTAATTCGCATTCCTCTCTCATGAAGGCGATCCATAAATCGTTTCGGATCCGGGAAAAACTCGTTATTCCATGTGTAGCCAGTCCAGCCGCTGCCGTATTTGGGATTGATATCCACCAGGTGCCAGTCCATATCAATAACCGCAACGGTAAAAGGGATGCCTTCTGCGTCAAAGCGGTTCATCAGCTCCAGATAGCTTTCTTCCGTATATTCATAATAGCGGCTCCACCAGTTTCCTAACGCATATCTGGGAAGCATGGGAGTTTTTCCGCAAAGATGATAAAAATCCTTCAGGCATTCCAAAAAGTCCAGGCCATATCCCCAGAAATAAATATCCTTTATCCCCTTTTTCCTGGGACTCACCCATCCTTCCTCCGTCAGGAGCAGGGAAGCGGAATCATCCAGAACCGTATAACCTTCTCTGGATACCAGGCCGGATCCCAGCTCGCAGGCGCCGTCTATGGTATCCAGGGTTCTTGCCGTCCCTTTCAGGTCGCGGATAGGATCCCCATAGTGCCACACATCATTCCAGGAATTGGTGTTTGCCGTCACCTGAATCCGAAGGCCTCTGGGATTGAATTCCGTCTTATCATAGGTGAGCCTGAGCCTCCAGGTTACAATTTCCAGTTCTTCCGGCGTTTCCTTTACATGGAAATCCACCGCAGGGAAGTCCCTGTTTATGACGGTCTGTGTGGCCCGATCCTCGAAAATGCCGTCCTCACTGTACTCCAGACGCACCAGGCCTGCCGTAAGCATGGTGATACGGTACTTTTCCCCCTGTACCACATTCCGGCTGTCGGCCTCCGGCCTTACGGCCAGCTTGTACAATTCTTCCATGTTGTAACCCTCCGTTATTCCTATTATAAATTACAATGTTCTTTCGTAACTGCCCCGTACCAACACAGTCACGCTTTTTCTTCATTATATCCAAGGGAAATCGGGAAATCTAGCTCTATCCTATCTCAAACTAACACAATCCTATGATTTATGAAGGATCCATTTCTGCAGGATCTCCGCAAGCTGGCTGGACTTGATCGGTTTTGCAAGATGCTCATTCATTCCTGCCTGGGCGGACATAATCACATCCTCCGCAAACGCATTTGCCGTCATGGCAATAATTGGTATGCTCCCCGCATCCGCCCGTTCCAGATTCCGGATCGCTTTCACGCAGTCATAACCGTTCATAACGGGCATCTGGATATCCATAAAGATCAGCTGGTAATAACCTTCTCCGGCTTCCCGGAACTTATCCAGGGCTTCCTGACCGTTCCGGGCACTGTCCACTGCCGCCCCTGTCATCTGCAGAAGCTCTGCGGCAATTTCCCGGTTAATTTCATTATCCTCCGCCAGCAAAATACGGGCACCGCTGCAGTCCACTTCCCGGATATCAGGCAGGATCTCTTCCTCTGTCTCGTCCATCTGAAGCTTCAGCCCGATTATTACCGTAAAACAGCTCCCCTCTCCCGGACGGCTTTTTACCGTAATTTCTCCGCCCATCATCTGTACCAGGTTCTGTGTGATTACCATACCCAGGCCCGTTCCGCTGATTTTACTGATCCGGGAATCGTTTGCCCTGCTGAAGGGTTCAAAAATATGACAGAGGAAATCCTCACTCATTCCGATCCCCGTATCCCGGAATACAAACCGATATCGTCCCACTTCCTTATTCCCTGAAGGAAGTTCGGATACGGATATATAAATATCACCGCCTTCCGGGGTATACTTACAGGCATTACTCATAATATTCATAAAAATCTGGTTGATCCGTGAATTATCCCCAATTACCTTTACGTGGGTGATCCCTTCTTTATCCAGATGAATCCGCTGTCTGCGCGACTCCGCCTGGGGCATAATAAGCCCGATCAGTTCTTCGATCAGGCAATCCAAATCAAACCTGCCGTCCTGCAGTTCATAATTACCGCTTTCGATCCGGCTCATATCCAGAACCTCATTCACCAGACCCAGGAGCAGCTGACTGGATGATGTGATTTTATCCAGTGCATTGACCAGCTTTTCCCGATCATCCATATGAAGACGTGCCAGCTCCGTCATTCCCAGCACCGCATTCAGCGGAGTCCTGATATCGTGGGACATTTTGGAAAGGAAATCGCTTTTTGCTTCGTTCGCTTTTTGAGCCATCTCATAAGCCTCCTTCAGCGCCCTTTTGCTTTCCTCATCCTTTTTCTTCTGTTCATGCAAATCCTGGAGGGCCAGAAGTGCCCAGTCTTTCTTTCCTCCCAGGTAAACGTTGCAGGATATGATATGATATTCCCCGTCTACCCTGCGGAAACTCTCTACCGAATACCTTTCATTCCCTTCCGCCATCAGCTCCCGGAAATGAGCAATGGACAGCTCTTTCTTTATTTCTTCCAGATAATCGGGATGAAAGGTCTGGCTGGCATAATCCTCCCAGAAGCTCTCATAAGAAAATTCCTTCCGGGGCAGCTTATGTACATCCCCGGGAATCCGGATAGCACAAATGGTGCCCTTTTCCATATCAATCCGGTATACGGCAAAGAAAAGATTATACAGGGAACCGATTATTTCCTGGTTCAGCTCCTCCAGTTTTTCTTTTTCCCTCCGCATGACCGTGGTGTCCGTCACATTTTGATGGTAACCTCGCAGGCGTATCATATGGGCAAAAGACTGATCGGCAACACCGCCGCACCGCACATATATCTTTCCAAGCTCCGGATGATACCAGGGATACTGCACTTCTGCCCGTCCCTTCCTGGTCATTTCCTCCACACAGGCGTTCACTACCGGATAATATTCCTTCTCTATCCTGTTATACCAGTGCTCATAGCATTGCTCCGGCGTTGTTTCCTCCTTCAGTCCGAGGAGTTCCATCATGGTCTGATCGGCAAACATACGCGGCGGTCTGCCGTCCTCCAGCTCGATAATCCATAATCCTGTCATTGACTCATGCAAAACATCATGCATTGTTGATATGTCCTGTATGCTTCCTTTCATATCTTCCGCTACCTCATTTTCGTCTCTCACAGCCGCTTGCGGCTATTCTTCCGCCGATGTCATCTACCCAGATTGTAACTTATTTATGGCTTTCCGGCAACATGATCCTATTGAACCTAATCCGGTTGTCCTATTGCGCCTAATCCGGTTGATGCAACATCAGATATTTCATATGCACTTATTTCTCTTCAGGATATCTTCTGCCCGCGGAAAGAAAGAAAACGGAAGGATCCTGCCATCCTTCCGGCGAAATCCTTCCGTAACTTATTTAGATTCTCTTCTATGGAGGACTGTCAGTAACTATTACCTGACGGTCTCTGTCTGCAGCTGCCTGACTGCCGGTTCTCATTCACCGCCAAATTTGCCGCTGCTTACAGTCTCTTCAATAATTCTTCCCTCTGTGCCTCATAACCCGGTTTTCCAAGCAGCGCGAACATGTTCTTCTTATAGCTTTCCACACCAGGCTGGTTAAACGGATTCACACCCAGCAGATAGCCGCTGACACCGCATGCAAATTCAAAGAAATAGAATAACTGTCCTAAGTAGAATTCATTGACTTCAGGCACGTTGATCACCAGATTGGGTACCTGTCCGTCTGTATGTGCAAGTATGGTTCCGTTCATAGCGCTTTTATTTACGAAATCCACGCTCTTTCCTGCCAGATAATTCAGTCCGTCCAGATCAACGGGTTCTTCATTGATGATGATTTCTTCTCTGGAAGTCTCCACATTAATAACGGTCTCGAACATAATACGGGCGCCGTCCTGGATGAACTGTCCCATGGAGTGAAGATCCGTAGTTAAATCCACGCTTGCCGGGAAAATTCCCTTCTGATCCTTTCCCTCACTCTCACCATACAGCTGCTTCCACCACTCGGAGACATAATGTACACCCGGTTCATAATTAGCCAGGATTTCCACTTCCTTCCCTTTTCTGAGAAGGATATTGCGTACTGCCGCATACTGCAGCGCATCATTTTCCTCAAAGGCTGTATCCAGGGCTTTTTTACGTCCGTCTGCCGCCCCTTCCATAAGCTTGTCGATGTCCGCGCCGCTTACAGCAATAGGAAGCAGCCCAACAGCTGTCAATACGGAGAAACGTCCTCCCACATCATCCGGAACCACAAAGCTTTCATAGCCTTCTTCCGCAGCAAGCCCCTTCAGGGATCCCTTCGCCCGATCGGTAGTAGCATAAATTCTTCCTGCCGCTTCTTTCTTACCGTATTTCTTTTCCAGCATTTCCTTAAATACGCGGAAAGCTATGGCCGGCTCTGTTGTAGTGCCGGATTTGGAAATCATATTAATGGAAAAGTCCCTGTCGCCAATCACATCGATCAGATGTCTGATATAAGTGGAGCTGATGGAATTCCCCACAAAATAAATTTCAGGGGTTTTTCTGATTTCCTTGCTGACACAGTTATAGAAGCTGTGTCTTAAAAATTCAATCGCTGCTCTGGCTCCCAGATAGGAACCGCCGATTCCGATTACCAGAAGCACTTCGGAATCGCTCTGGATTTTAGCCGCCGCTTTTTTAATCCGGCCAAACTCTTCCTTATCATAATCCACAGGCAAATCAATCCACCCCAGAAAATCATTACCCGCTCCGGTTTTGGAAACAAGAAGATCCCTGGCATCCATTGCCTGTTTTTTCATAAAATCTACTTCATGCGCACCCATAAAAGGCGCTGCTTTTGAATAATCAAAAGTTACTTTGCTCATCTGCTTTTCCTCCAATTCTGCTGCCCATGTGCAGCAAACCAATAGATATGACGGGCTTTCATCGCAAAATTCTGCAATTTGGCACATTATCCGTTCTTAGTGTAGCAAAGTTGTTTTTTATTTTCAAGAGTTTTTATCTATGCAAAGAACTCTTTGAGCAGCTCCTCCAGCTCTTTCTCCTGGTTTTTTGTAAAAACCTGCTCCTCCAGGCGTTCCTCGGCCAGGCTTTTCTCCTGTAAAGGCATTCCCTTGACCCGTTCTTTTTTAACAGGCGCAGAAGCCTCCACAACCGCGGCCGTTTTCAGGACAGGCTGTTTCTTCCCCTTTTCTGCCTTCGGTAACGGCGTATCCCCATTTATCAGACTTTCCGTCTCATCCAAAACCGAAAGCCTTACCGCCATATGATTTTCCAGATAGTCCGTCAGGCTGGTTTTCAAAGCCGCCCGTTTACCGTTTAAATCCACCATGCCGGACACGCTGAAATATAAATACAGACCCAGAAAGCTCATCAGGTAAAACGGCAGAATTTCCCCCAGCGTTTTCCCGTCTATAATTCCTTTGCAGGCCCCCGCCCCTGCGAAAAATACCGACAGCATCATAAGCTGCCCCGCAAAATGGGACAGGCCGTCCATGGAAAATTTCCCTATCTGGATACGGTTGATGAACTTGTCCACAAAAACAGGGATATTGGGAACCCCATCATTAAGCTTATAACAGTTTCTGAATTTAATTTTACACTGCTTCAGTACCTTGTTTTCCGTGGCAGACATATTTTCCGCTTCCTTTATCAGGGAATTCAGAAAAATTCCTGTAATAAACTTGCATAATATGCTCAATAATAGCAATATAATTGTCATAGCCACCAGTTCTTTATTTTCCATAAACGAAGTCATATTCTCCTCCAATCTGCTGTTCCCCGTAGTATGCGTTCCCCCGGACCGGGCTTTTCCGGACGGCATTCCCCTGGACAGCGGTTCCTTAACGGTTCCTTTGTGAATAGTATTATAGGAGATCATACCGCCCGCCACAATACGGACAGGCCGGAAATCGGTCGGAGAATTACGCGCCTTTCTCCCATAATCATGGAATTATTGTGAAAATACTGGTAACAAAGGCTGTTTTTTGATATAATTCGTGTATTGCATTTATCAGTAACTCATACTTGGCACATGCGGCGTTTGAGTTAATAAATAATCATTGGAGGCTTTCTTATGAAATACAGAACAAAAGGTACCTGTTCCAGTGCCATCGATATCGAAATGGATGGCAATATTATTAAATCGGTGGTTTTTACCGGAGGCTGCAACGGCAATCTCCAGGGAATCTCCAGACTGGTGGAGGGCATGTCTGCAGAAGACGCCATTACCCGGCTGAAAGGAATCAAATGCGGTTTCAAGCCTACCTCCTGCCCGGATCAGCTGGCAATCGCCCTGGAATCCATCGTAGGAAACGCTAATTAAACAATCCGCTAGGGGGCTCATTCATGTCAAAAAAAATCGTTCTTACCGGCGGCGGCACCGCCGGTCATATTACGCCAAATATCGCCCTGCTGCCCAGGCTGTCTCAGCTGGGCTATGAGATTTCCTACATCGGTTCCTATAACGGAATGGAGAAAAAACTGATAGAGGATTATGATATCCCCTATTATGGAATATCCACCGGTAAATTCCGGCGCTATTTTGATTTAAAGAATTTTACCGATCCTTTCCGTGTTCTGAAGGGTTATGGAGAAGCCCGCAGAATACTGAAGGAGGTACGTCCCGACATTGTTTTTTCCAAAGGAGGATTTGTATCCGTTCCGGTAGTCAGAGCGGCATCCTCTTTGAAAATTCCCTGTGTCATCCATGAATCCGATATGACCCCCGGTCTTGCCAATAAGCTCTGTATCCCGGTTTCCACAAAGGTCTGCTGTAATTTCCCAGAAACCCTGCATTCTCTTCCCACAGAGAAAGCGGTTCTTACCGGCTCACCTATCCGGGATGAGCTTTCCCGGGGAAATAAGCTTGCCGCATTGGAATTATGTCATTTTACCGCAAATAAACCGGTGCTTATGATCATCGGCGGATCCCTGGGCGCCGCCTCCATTAATCAGGCAGTAAGGGAGGCTCTGCCCAGGCTCCTTGCAGATTTCCAGGTCGTACATATCTGCGGCCATGAGAAAATTGATAACCTGCTTTTAAACCAGTCCGGCTATACCCAGTTTGAATATCTCAAAACTGAACTGAAAGATGTATTTGCCATGGCGGACGTAGTGGTATCCAGAGCCGGGGCAAACGCCATCTGTGAGCTTCTCGCATTAAAGAAACCCAATCTGCTCATACCGCTTTCCGCAGGAAGCAGCCGGGGAGATCAGATACTAAATGCCCGCTCCTTTGAAGCCCAGGGCTTCAGCATGGTGATTGATGAAGACTATTTAAGCCCGGATCTCCTGGTGGAGAAGGTACAGGAGCTTTATTTTAACCGCCAGACCTATATTGATGCAATGGGTAAAAGCCAGCAGATGAATGCAACCAAGACGATTGCGGAACTGCTGGATGGAATTGTCCGGGAAAATACGGTTAAAAAGAAGTAACTATTCCGTCAGGCCAGCGCCCGGCGTAAGAAAATGATTCCGGATTGCAAAAAACATATGCCCGGAACGGCTGACAGTGCTGCCGGTATATAACTGTCTGCTGTTCCGGGCATTTTTCCGTACCTATTGGAACTATACTGCCTGCAGGCCGTGCGTTTCTTACGGCTGCCCGCAGATAGTTTTCCGGATTTCCTCCAGTTCTTCCTGCCCGGGTTTTCCCGGAACCCAGTTAATATTCTGGTGGTCATCCTCATAGCGGGGAATCAGATGCAGATGGAAATGCATAACCGTCTGTCCCGCGCATTCCCCATTATTCTGAACCAGATTAAAACCGCTGCAACCCAGCTTACCGGTCATCCGGACAGCCATCTTTTTAGCAAGATGCATTACTTCCCCGCAGGCATCCTCCGGGAGTTCATACAGATTCTTATAATGGTCCTTGGGAAGTATCAGGGCATGCCCTCTTGTTGCCGGTCCCAAATCCAGGATCACACGGTACTTTTCATCTTCATAAAGTGTTTTTGAAGGGATTTCCCCATTTGCTATTCTACAGAAAATACAAGCTTCTTCTTTCACCCTGTCTCCTTCCGCCCGAATAGGGCATGTTTTTATCAATTCCGGTAACGCAGCCTTCCCTCATTCCTTCCGATATGACACAGCAGGAAGGTTATCAGGAATCCGCTGAGCAGCCCGCCCAGATGAGCGGCATTGTTCACCATAACGCTTCGGAATCCGGAATAAAGGGAAAAGGCTATCATCAAAGCCATACGCTGGATAGAGATCCGTGCCGCATAGCCTTTCTTGGTAATCACAAGATAAAGCAGACCTCCCACCAATCCGAATACCGCACCGCTTGCCCCAATGGAGCTGTAATACAGCCCGGTAGAAAGCTCATATATAGCAGACAGCAGGTTGCCGCAAATACCGGAAACAAAAAAGAGCACAAGATATCTGGCGCCGCCGATTGTCTTTTCCACAATTTCTCCGCCAAAATACAGCAATATCATATTATTAACCAGGTGACTGATATCTGCATGAAGAAACATCGCCGTCACCAGCCTATAGTATTCCTGACTCCGGATCAAATAAAAAACTCCGAATTCACCTTTATCATACAGCCAGTCACCTGTAAAATAACTCACCAGAAAAATAATGACATTTGCAGCCGTAAGCACTGCGCTGCACCAGGGAACCTCTTTCATGTTCTGGTTTTGGTACCGATATGTCTGCGGTTTTACCATAGTAACCCCCATTACTGCCCTTTATATGTTATTGTACAACGCTTTACCGGCTGATACAAGTATATTTATTCAATCTTCAATTACTTGCGTAAATTCGACGGAAGTGCCTTATATCCCCGTGGCTAAAGCAAGAGGTTTTACGAAACTATGGATAAACTGCACAAAGGAGAAGCTTTTGCAAACTATGAGAATTCCTCATAATGAAAGACCATGTCCCCAAGCCGGATTTCATCTCCGTGCTCCAGCACCATACTCTCGTTCTGCTCCAGGCGTATGCCATTTATAAAAGTACCGTTCGTGGAATTCAGATCCATCAGTGCCACCCGTCCCTCCTTTTCCACAAATCGGGCATGGATACGGCTGACGGATGCGTCAGACAGCAGCAGCTGGACACGGTTCTTTAATTTACCCGCTATCATAGGCAAGGGCTCCAACCGGTATCGGATTTGCCTGCCGTCCGCATTTCCCGTCAATGCAGGGGCTTTTGTTTGATACCCGCCCTGCTTTACGGGACTTATTCCCTGTGTCCCCATATAAACGGTATTGTCCCCATCCCCGTATTCCGGCAGCCAGTCAAAGGACTCCCAGGCCTCCCCGTATTCCTTAGCCGTGCTTTCTTCCTCCTTTTCAGCCCCCTTCTTAACCAGCAGCCTCCATAAAAATACCAGCAAAATCAGGCCGTCCAAAGCCAGAAGCCCGAACAGGACTGCCTTAACGGTATCTTCCGGCTGAAGATACCAGATAAACATACACAGAATCGCAAAAGCCAGGCATGTGGCCCCAAGCCCTGCAAAATTCATCCTGCGCAGTCTTTCTTCCTGTGTTTCTTCGTCAGCTTTATCTTCCCTTTTTCTATCTTTTTCATATGTTTCTTTTTTATTTCCATCTTTTTTATCCGTCTCTTTTTTTTCCGCTTCTCTTCTTCCCGTACTTTTTTTATCCGGCATACTTTTTCTTTCTGCTGTTTTTTTCCCTGTGATATCCTTTACCGTATAATCTTTTATATACTTTTCTTCAATTGTAGCGATTCCCTGCTTCTCATATCCGGTTCCGCAAGTGTATAAACCTGGCTCCTCATAAAACTGCTCCTGCCAGTCCCCTTCTTCAGCCACCCATTCCGGATAGCCGCCTTCTCCGCTTCCGGAGAGCGTTTTACCGGCATAACATACTGGTTTCGGATCCTCCCGGCCGGTACCCTGGCCCTTTTCCCACATCCCCCGGAAACTATCCAGAGCAAAGCTTTCGGCCTTTGACATCTTATAAAACTGATAGGCGGCGCTCACCGCCATCTCCTCCTTATGATCCACATGCTCCAGAAAAAACTCCGCTACCGGCATATAAATGCTGCCGATCGGATTTTCCATCTCCGCAAAGGGATAATAAAGAAGGCATAGCTGTTCCGTATCCAAATCCAGATACATATACCGGGGATCCAGCAGGAGGTTTTGTTCTTCCAGCAGGAAACCGGACATGCCCTCCAATACGCGGGCAAGCTCCTCCACTATCCCCAGTATTTCCGTGAAAGACATTTTGCCTGCTTCATAAAGCTGATCCAGGGATTGGCGGGAGCTGATATCATAATACAGGCATACCTTCCCATTTATATATCTTTCGCTGCTGCACAGAAGGCCGGGAATTCTGTTTTTCAGGATCATCCGGTATTGGTAATTATCCATTTTTTCCTTAGGAATATCATCCAGAATCAGATAGCTGTGACTTAGCTCACGTTTATATTCAGGCTTTATCATTACATTCTCCCATCGGTAAACTCCGGCGTCAGTCGTTAGTTGCCGGTTTTTCTTGCCAGGCGGATATAGGAAACCGCATTCCTGCCCAGCGCCTTTTTTTCCGCTTTTATTTCCCAGCCCGTCCCTGCAAAAATCCCCATGCCCGGAAAAGGAAGGGACAGCTTTGCTTCAAGGGACACACTCACTGCCAGGGGAGAGGCCCTCACCTGCTTTTCCAGGTTCCGTACCGGCAATATTCTTTCCTCCAGCAGTTTGTCCAGCTCCTCCTCCGCCTTTGCCCGCATGCTGCCGCTGTCAGGTTCATACAGGCTTCCCCGGAATGCAGATATATAAGCAGCCTGGTTGAGGAAAATTACCGTGTAGAGATAAAAAGACAGATACATTAAGGCCGCGATCAAAATGACTGCCAGCGGCATGACAAAACTGGCTTCCAGGGTCATATAGGCATCCTTCCTATTTTTCTTATCCACAATTCTGCTCCTTATCTGTCACTTATCCACAGAGACGCCGAAAACGGCTTCTATTATCCACACCAATACAACCGCTGCCAGGAAAAACGGGGCAAAAGGGATCCGGGTATCCCGGTTTCCTTTTCGGCTGATCAGCAGTCCTGCTGCCAAAAGGAATGTGAGCAGACAGGCTGCCATAATTTCAGCGGTACATCTCTGCCATTGCTGCAGAAGTCCTGCCGGCAGTACCATAAGCCCATCGGCTGTCCCAAGCTTCCCTTCCGTAATATAGCTGTAAAACAGCATCATACAACCGGGCAGAAGCCCTGCCGGCAGGGCGAGCCAGCCGGCCTGTCCGGATACTTTCAGAATTCCCCAGTAGAGGGCACCTAAAAGGATACCTGTATATAAAAGCCAGCCGGGTATTTTTTTCAGTTTCAAGTCATAACAGCTGCAGATTCCAAGGAAACTGCATAGAATGATATTTTCCGCCATAAATCTCCTTTCTTATCCGCATCTGGAGCAGGGCGGCCTGCCGCCTGCTTCCGATAAGGGGATGCTGATAACGGTTCTTTTCAGACCGCTGCATGTGATGGTATTGTGGTATCTGGATCCTTCTCCTGTAACGTATACGAAGCTGCTGCCGTCACCTCCGCATTTTTCACAGGGATAGTATTTTCCTCCCGACTCATTGCGCAGCTGCCCCACCTCATCCCGCCCTGCAAGTTCCACAGAAAGTGTCAGATGGGTACAGTTTCTTTCCCTGTGGTAGACCGTACCGTTTTCCGTAATATATACGATCTCCTCCTGTTCTTCCGTCTCTGTTTTTCTCTCCACATCATAGCCTGTCCATGCCCTCATATAGCAGCAGCTTACAATCGTGGTTCCGGGATAAGCCAAAATAGGAACCACAGGCTTTACCCGGGCCGGACGTACCAGCTGTATCATCTCATCCGGCGCTCCGGTTGTATAAGCCAGCATGGACAGCTGGCGTCCCTGCTGGTGCAGCGTCTCGAGATTCTGTGCAAAGGTATGGAAAAACAGGTTCATGGATAGAATGTTTACCATAAAAAACAGAAAGAGAGGGACGGCCAGGGATGCTTCCACGGTCATGGAACCCGGATAATTCCTGCATAAGCTGCCGTCCTGACAGGGGGCGGGCAGGGACACCCCCTTTGCCGGATGCTTGAGGGGATATGTAAATGTGTGAAGTTTTTTATATGTGTGAGGAAAATGCGTTCGGAAGTACATGACCTTTCTGTTGTATTGTTTATTGTTTCTTTTTACATGGCATCCGTACAAAAGGGGCATCCCTGCTCACCTCCTCTCCCTTCTTATTATTCATAGCCATAGCTTCTTGCAATGCTGTACCGGTAACCATAACCGCTGGATACCTCCGCCTCAGCACGCATCCCGTCTATGCATCCGTCTATGCGGAAACAGATATTTCCTTTTGTCTGTCTGATATCCGCTTCCATAACATCCATTAATCTGCCTGTTATCTTTTCCTGCGTTTCCAAAAACAAAAACGCCTGCAGGTAATCTTCGTAGCCAAGCCCGGACTGCCCTCCCGGATATTCGGACAAATGTCCGCGGAAGGTCAGAAGCTGGCTGAACGGCGTATGCCAGGTGGACCCATCCTTTATGACCGGCACCTTTTCACCGTCAAAGAGCATCCGCATATCCTTCACGCTTTCCGCATACCCCCAGGCGAACAGAATCAGCTGCGTAACCGCTTCTTCCAGTTCCGGCAGTCCCAGCAGTGCGGTAATCAGGAGGGCCGTGCTTCTCGCTTCGCTCTGTTTTCCCCCGTCGCTGTACAGATATGCCATATTGGCTGCTTCCCTTACCAAAAGGAGTTTATTGGCGGTTCCACGCAGATTATCCAGATCATTGTCTTTTCCCTGAAGCAGGTATTCCACCTGATAAGTAAAGGCGGAATCTTCTTTCGGTTCCCTGTAATTCCCGCATTTTTCCATAATGTATCGAATAAAAATACAGGTATCCGCCACACTGGAAGGTGTCTGCACCCCCGGCCTCAATCCGGTACCTTCCAGCGTACCGTTACGATGGGTATACAGGTTGTTGACCGGGAGAGAGGCTGCGGATAAGGAGGCGCTGTTTTCTACGGCAAGACGCAGGATTCCTTCCTGTCTGGCCTGGTTCACCACATCCGAAGGCAGCTCCAGATTCTGCCCCTCCCACCCCTCTTCTTCCTGCTGCTCTTTTCTGCGTATGGCGTCCTTCACCTGTGTTTCCGTTTCCAGACGCCTTTGCTCCACATCACTTTCCAAAAATCCTCCGGACTGGATTATCCCTGCATTCACCGCCGCCTGCTCCAGGAAACTCAGCCCCCATTTATCCTTCATATACGCGATGGCCTGCGCTTTTAATACCGCGCCCTTTTCATCCGATGCCACGGACGCCTGCTGCAGCTGTACGCTTCCGGCGGTTAAGGCGGTCAAATCCTTTCCCACCGGAAGGGTAAAAACCTCAAAGGGGCGGAAATTCATATTCATATAGCTTCTTATGTGTTCTTCCGTATTGGAAAAGGACGGCGCTTTTCCTCCATAGGACATATCAATAAAAAACAGATCATATTGCTCCAGCATTTCCCTGTGGTATTCTGCCAGGGCCGAATCCATGGCCATATCCATGACACATTCCGTCTGGGTACGGATCGTATGCATCCTCACGCCTTCTGTAACCGTCAGCAGCAGGGACAGCAAAATCCCGGTGACCAGGGAAAGATAAACCGTAATATATCCGTTTCGCACCCCATATCTCCTCTTCTTAAATACTGCCGGCCTGGGAGGTTATTTTCCCGAAGATAGAATTTACCAGAGCTGTCAGCTGGTTCTTAAAAATAATAACGAGCCCTATCAGAACGAGAATGATCAGAATCACCTCTACCGTTCCCATACCTTCCTCTCCCTTCAGAATTTCCCTGATACGTTTTTTTACCTTCGCAGCCCCGTTTACCGTCTGCCAATATATATTTTTCATACATTCCTCCATTCTGCCTCCCGGCATGGTTCTAATCTGTTTCTGTTTACATACCTGCAAAGGAAAAGCAGGCCGGCACCATAATAAGTACCATTACCACCACAAGCATCATCATCATGGGGAGAAGCAGTCTGGTACCCGCTTTTTCCCCCGCTTCCCTGGCATTTCTCTTACGTTCCTCAAATGCATGCTCCGACTCCTGCTGCAGGGCATCCAGAAGTCCTGCTGCACCTTTTTTCAGATTCTGGCTAAGCAGCGCGCTGCATTTACGGTACTGTGTCAAACGGCAACGCTGCCCGAAATGTTCATAAGCCTGCGTCTCAGTAATTCCGCTCTCCATTTCCCGGCACACCAGCATTAATTCTTCATATACATAGACCACGCCGCCACCCGCTTTCTTATTTCTGTAATCGGAAGCCATCCGCATAAAAGCGCTTCTGACCGGAAGTCCTGCCCCCATGAGCAGGACCAGCTTGCTGACAAATTCCGGATAGGACAAAAGCAGCTGCTCTTCCCGATCCTTTCTTTTCTTTTTCAAATCCTTGTCCTGGAACCGGTACAGAAAACCTCCTGCAGCGAAAAATAACAGAAACAGCAGCATACTGTTGTCCTTAATCTTTTCCCTCCAAAGGACAGGCCTTTTTTCCACCTGTTTGGGAAGTACAAACCCTTCCTTTGTCCGGGAGGCCTCTTCCTTTTCCGTAACCGCGTCCTTCAAAAGCTTTCGGAACCGTTCTTCCTCCGTCAGCCGGGGCGGGCATACACGAACGGAAAAGGACTCCTCCCACCGTTCTTCATAGCAGGTAAGGACTGCACAAAGCTCCACCACTTCCCCGCTTTCTTCCACATCTTCATTCCGCACCTTTCCATCGCTCTGGATCCTCTCATAATTCTCACATTCCCAGGTTATCTGAAAAGGGTATCCGGGAAGAGAAGAAGGGAAATACAGATCTCCGGTAACCTCATCCAGACTCACGTTCTCTCCGGCAACCTCCTCATACAGGATTTCCTTCAGGCCGGGCAGCATATCTTCCAGCTGTTTCCGGGTATATTCCCTTTCCTGTACATCTATCGTGATTTCTTCCTTCCGTTTATCTTCCTGTGCTTCCAGGGTTACCTGGCGCATACCTCCTCCGTAAGAATTCCGGTACAGGATCCCTGCGTCTGACAGGCTTTTGTCCATTTGGGAAGAAAGGGAAAACGCGGCGGCAAGAAAGGTACCGGCTGTTACAAGAAACAGAAAGGTGCTCACCTTTTCCGCCGTATATATGCGCATCCGCTCCTGTGTATCCCATGGATACAGAATCTCCATGTCCTCCTGGATACGGGGGTTCCCTTCCGGCCATTTCCCTCTCTTCCTTCCTTTTATTTGTTTTTCATAACAAGTACAGAGCCAAACCGCCGGCCGGTAAAAGATACGGACAACAACCGGCGCATCGGCATCCGCATCCGCTTTTGTATGGCGGCCGGCCAGAAATAGCACAAGAATTCCCGCCAGCACTGCCGCATAGATCACCCACATAATTCAAACCTCGATTTCTATCATCTTTTTTGCTATTTGTAAAGCGGCAAGATATACTGCCAGACAGCCGGTCATAATGAGAATGCCGGCAGTATTGAAATAAAGACAGTCGAAAAAACCTCTGGAAGTCAGTTGGAGATAAGCCATAATGAGAAAGGGAACCATGTTCATAATCCGCTGCTCATAACGCCTGGATGAAAGAAGGGTCCGTATCTCTCTCTTTACTTCGATCTTTTCCCCGGTTATAGCAGCGCTGCGGCGTATGATAGCATTCAGATTTCCTCCCGACCGCTTGGCAATGGCAAAAATCTGTGCAAAATCCTCCATGTCCGCCTCGCCGCTTCTTCTTCCCAGATCCGCAAGCAGGATTTCCAGGGGCACATGGTTTTGCAGTCCCTTTTTCAGATAGCGTATTTCTTTTGCCATGAGGCTGTCGGTCCCATACAGCCGCTCCATATCCTTGCCTGCTTCCAGAAAAGCATTTTCAATGGAATAACCTGCCTGAAGCCCCGCCGCCACTGAAAGGATGGCATCCTTGAACTGATCCGCCAGCTCCTGTCGTTGTCTTCGTATCAAATCCTTCTCCGCCTCCCTGAAAGAAAACAGAACGACCGGAGACAGAGGCAGCATAGCCCAGAAGGAATGATAGAAAAACCAGGAAAGAAGTGCCGCGGCACCGATTCCCTTGGCTCCGTACAGCAGAATTTCCTTCCTGCAAAACGGATATCTGCCGTAATCCGGGGCATGCTCCTTTTCCTGTTGGGCCCCTTTCCTGCTATGCCAGGGAAATCCCTGCCATTTTAAGCTTATCTGCATGGCGCAGTTCCTCCTTTCTTATCAGCCTTCCCTTTACCTTATTTCCGGCGGCTCCCCCTTCCTCCTCAAAGGTATATAACGGGGAAAGAGTTATTTCTCCGTCTTCAAAACCGGTAACCTCCGCGATTTCCAATACCTTCCTGGTCTTGTCCCGCAGCCTTCCCAAATGGACAATCACGTCCACCCCGGAAGCGATTTGTCTGCGTATGGCGGGAAGCGGCAGCTCTACTCCCATCAGCATCATGGTTTCCAGACGCATTAGCATATCCCTGGCACTGTTGGCATGCCCTGTGGACATGGAGCCGTCATGCCCGCAGTTTAAGGCGCTCCCAATCAGATCCACCGCCTCCTGGCCCCTCACCTCTCCCACGATAATCCGGTCCGGCCGCATACGTAAGGATGTCTTGATCAGGTCCCTGATGGCAATGGGTTTACAGCCTTCCACATTGGCATTCCTGGTCTCCATACGCACCAGATTGGGGATTCCCCGGATCTGCAGTTCAGCGCTGTCCTCAATGGTAATCAGCCTTTCGTCGGACGGGATAAAACCCGCAAGGGCATTGAGAAACGTGGTTTTCCCGCTTCCTGTCCCTCCGCTGATAAAAATGTTGTACCGGGCTTTAACCAGCTTCTCCAGAAAATGGCAGGCCTCTTTACTGAGGGATCCCATTGCCAGCAGTTCCTTCATTCCTATGGGTTCGTCCGGGAACCGGCGGATAGTGACCACAGGGCCGTTCAGGGCGATAGGCCCCAGCACCACATTAACCCGGGAACCGTTCTCCAGCCTGGCATCCACGATAGGGGAAGTTTCGTTCACCACCCGGTTACAGCCCGCCACGATTTGCTGGATTACATCCTGGAGCTTTTCCCGGGATTCAAATCCACAGGGCCATGGAAACAGCCTTCCTGCCCGCTCCACAAAAATCCCTTCCAGGCCGTTTATCATAATTTCCGTTACCTGGCTGTCGTCAATCAGCTCCTGCAGCACATCCAGGCCGCGTATGGCATAAAAAAGTTCCTTTCCCAGCCTTGCTCTTTCGTATACATTCAGCTTTCCGCCGAATTCCCTGGCACGCAGCCTGTCCGCTATGGCATCCCGGATATCCTCATCCGACATCTCCCGGGAAAAGTCCATATGCTCCAGAAGTTCTCTGCGGATATCCTGCTTGGTCTCCAGATATTTTCCCTGTTCCATAAGCTTCCCTCCTTTTGATTTCACGCATCCTTCCAATCCTCCCGTATTATCTCCTGTACAAGTGCCGCCAGTTCCCCATGGGTGAGGTTTTCCAGGCCCGCCGGCAGCTGCCGGAACAGCGGAAGCCGGAATTTTCTTGTTTTTTCCAGAATCTCCTCGCAGTCCAGACAGCGGAGAAGTTCTTCATATTGTTCCTGTTTGGCAGCTGCAAACCCATCCTCCCTGGTGATGGTATACACTCTGGTACAAAGCCTCAGGATGTCAAACAGTCCCTGGACGGCTTCCGTCAAATCAAGAAGGACATACTCATAGAGGCCGGACATATCCAATTCCTCGAAAAGCCGCAGCCATTCCTCCGCTTCAATGCGCTGCAGATCCATGCAGGAAAACACCGGGGGGATATAGGCTAGGCCGTTTACCCTCTGTACCATGCCCTCCAGCCGGTAAGGAAACCTGTCGTCCCCGTTGTGGAGAAAATAAATCAAATCCGACAGATCCGTACTGAATTCCTGCTGCAGCATACGGGCCAGTCCGGAATAGCTTTCAAAATTCAAATAAAGTACTTTGTGTCTGCGGGCCAGAAGCTGGCCCAAAGTGAAAGAAAATGTGGTTTGAAGACACCGGCTTACCGGCGTATAGATTCCGATAAAGTGAACGTTTCCGCTTTTATCCCCGGATGCTGCGGGGGGAAGGATTCCCGCATCAGCAGCTATTTCCATGATTTTACGTACAATGTTATCCATAGACTGGTATTTATTTATCCGTTCCAGTCCCGGGGGCGCTTCTCCCTCTTCCTCCAGAAGCAGGAGGCGGGCCGTTTTCCAGGAATCCTCCTCCCAGTCCAGCGCCTCCTGATACACCTCCTGTGTCAGCAGAAGGAAGGCAACCCGGTTCTTACCGCAAAATTCTTCTAATGCCCGTGGATTTGTAAATACCTGCACCTCAAAGGGAAAACCGTCTCTGCCCGACAGCTGCCCCAGATAATCCGTGAGATGGCAGGTAAATCCCTGCTCGGTATCGCAAACTGCCAATATATTTTTTTTCAACTACACCTCCCGGCAGAAAACCAAAATCCGTAATGCGCAAGGGATACTCCGGCAACTGCCTGATCAATTAATAATGGGAATTCATAAGTGAAATGCGCTTCTGCCGCATGGGCGGAATGCGAAAAATCAAGAAATGCTGAGGCCTCAGCTAAAAGGAATTGTGAGAATGCAATAACAATACTGCTGTCAGAATGCAGCTGTTTGTGATTGGTAAAATGAAGTATAAATCATGTGTTTTAATTTGTCCAGACCGTTTTGCCAAATAAAATATTTTTGTTGCTTTTACACAAACTGCTCCGGAAAAACTGTGTACAAAAACAGGAAACACCTGGAAAACACTGGTTTTCCAGGTGTCAAACAAACGGTCTCCAGGCTTGCTTATTTAACTTCTCCTTCCCAAAACCCCTGTTCCATCAACGTCACGAGAAGCTCCCCGAAAAGGCTGTTGGCCCAGGCAAACCACGGCCTTGTAAAGTCTTCCGGTTCATCCGGATGAAACGATTCGTGCATGTAATTGGTACCGGCATGGGTATGGGCCAGCATTTCCAGACAGTTCCTGATCTCCGTTTTATCTGTTGATGTCAACGCCTGCATGATAATGCCGATATGCCAGACGTATCCCTCCGGCGTATGGGGGCTTCCCATTCCCGCCGCCCTGCTTCCGGCATAATAATAGGGGTTATCCTCCGAAAGAAGAAAGCGTCTTGTATTCTGATACAGACTGTCTTCCCTGCTGCAGTAACCCAGATAAGGCATGGCAAGAAGGCTGGGTGAATTGGCGTCATCCATCAGGTTATAATTGCCGAAGCCATCCGTTTCATAGGCATATATCCGGCCGTATTTATGATGATCCACCACGCCATAATCCATGATGCCGTCTCTGATTTCTTCCGCCAGCGCCTTACAGCGGTCTGCCAGTTCCCCATCCTCATAAACGTCCCTGCAGATTTCCTCCGCATACCCCAATGCGGCTGCCGCCATCATATTGGACGGAATCAGGTATCCGAATTTACAGCAGTCATCCGACGGACGGAAACCGGACCAGGTCATACCCGTAATATTGACAGGCCTGCCCTTTCCGCCGGCGGGTAGCGTATCTGTTTTCACACAATCATGTCTGGTAAAATAGTATTTTGAACGGCTGTGATCCTGTTCTGTGATAAAGGTTTCCAGAATACAACCTATCATTTTCTTATAAACCGGTGTGAAAATGCTGGTTACCGCCGTCGCTTTCCAATACGCATATCCGAGATACAGCGGCGCGCAAAGGGAATCCACCTCATATTTCCGTTCCCACACCTGGTCATTATTTTCCGTTTCATCCTTATGCCCGGAACCGTCGGCTCTCTCATTAAATGCATTCGCATAAGGATCCAGGCAGACAAATTCCGCCTGTTTTGCAATGACTCCCTCAAGGATTTCCCCAAGCTCCCTGTCCTTTGCCGCATACTTTACATATGGTTTCACCTGGGCCGCCGAATCCCGCAGCCACATAGCGGGAATATCCCCTGTGATTACAAAATAGCTTCCGTCCTCCAGTTGTTTGACCGTGGTTTCTATGGTATTCAGAAAACACCGGGCCGCCAAAGGAGCCAGCGGTTTATAATGGACGTTATAATACTCTTCCAGCTCTTTTGCCTTATTTACAAGTATTGAAGGGATTTTCATAGCACTCCTTATCCGCGCATTTCTTAAGACGGTGTACAGGCCTTCCCTGCCATCGTCCCCTGCCGCGCCTAACGTAATTGTTTATTTATTTCAATCGTACCCGTTTTCCGTAGCCTCAATGATTTGATAGGGTACAAGAACCGTTTTAGGTTCCTTTGCACCGTTCAGGGCATCCGCCAGCAGCCGGACACTGGTGTGTCCAATCGTATCCTCGTCCTGGCGCACATGGGTGAACATGCTTTCCTGAATAATGTTGTCACTGCTGTCAAAACAGACGACCGGACATTTTTTGTGCATTTTCATTTGATACAGACAACGGTATATAATCCGCGCAATGCTGTATTCCACGGCAAAAAAGGCCTCAACCTCCGGATGGCTTTCCACATACTTTGTAATCCGGCGCATATCCCGTTCCAGGTTTTCCTCAGAACGGGTACTTGGCAGGGTAGCCTTTAAATCCGTTATCCATAACGATTCGTCCGCAATCATTCCCTGTTCGCGGAAAGCCATGGTCAGGCCATTCTGGCGGTCCACAAGAGTGGGGGTCTCTCTGGAAGCCGGCATTGCAAAGCATATATTTTTATAGCCTTCATTCAGAAGATAGTTGGCCAGTTCTCTCGCCGCCGCTTCGTTATCCGTGCCTACAAAGGAAAGAGGTATTCCTTTCAGCTGCCTGTCAATGGTTACTATAGGGAACCGTTCCACCACAAGCTGCAATACTTTTGAATTATAATTTTCATCATGGACACACATGATGATAATGCCTTCCACACCGATTTGAAGCAAATCATCAATCGCCCTGGTTTCTTCTTCGATACTTCCATAAGAGCAGCGCAGAACCATACTGAAACCCTGGTTTTTGCATTCCATTTCCAGACTTCCCAGCAAGCGGCAGCCGAAACTCGGCCCGAAGCCATCCAGAATTACTCCAATCAGACGCCCGGGTGTTTTCCCTTTATCCTCTGCCTCCTGTATTTCCTTCGCCAGCACCGCTCCCGATACAAAAGAACCTTTTCCTGCCATCCGGATGATTTTGCCTTCCTCAGCCAGCATATCCAGTGCTTTTTTGCTTGTTATCCTGCTGACACAGTACTTTTCGGACAATTCTTTCTCCGACGGCAGCCTGTCTCCTTTTTTACAGGTTCCGTTAGCAATGCTCTCTGAAATATCCTTGTATATCTGTTCATAAAGCGGTAATTGTTTCATGGGATTCCCTCCTGCTCATTAAATGATATATCATTTAATTCATATTAACATTTGATCATATCATTTTCAATTGCTTTCGGGAATCTTTTTAAGGATTTGCCTGATTTGACGCAGACCCTTCATAATCTGCCGGCGGCAGGCAGTTCCACAGCTGTGAAACCGCGGCGGAGCAGCCCCATGCGGTATAGAAGGTATCCTGCGTTTGATCCGCCCACCTGGTCCACATAATACCGCTGCTGTTTCTGTTCCTCCATGCCGTCTGCGCGTTTTTCTCCATCCATTCAAGATATTGGGTCTGGCCGCCTTCATAGACCAGCTTGCCAAGCCATCTCGCCAGTATTCCCTTAAAGCCCGGCAGATCATTTCCCTCATCCTCCGTATTCATAACGCCGGCTTCATACATGACATCCCTGGTATAATCCGCCGCTTTTACCGAATTATCCAGATATTTTTCTTCCCCCGTTATCTGATACAAATAAAGGCCGGCGCCGATAAAGGTTCCCTGGTTATAGGTAGAGCACCATTGATTGATTCCGTTTTCCAAATCATAGGCGTCATAAACGGCTCCGTCTTCCCCCACCAGGTTTTCACACTGCCACTCGTATATGCTGACCGCTTTTTCCAGATAATCCGGCTCCCCCGTAATCTGGTACAAGAGACATGCGGCTATTGCGGCGGGACCGTTGATACACGAATTTTTTGTTTTATTATCCGTCCTCCAGAACAGGCCTCCTCCTAAATCTTCACTCCATGCTCTCTCATATACCAGATTAAAATGTTTCACTGCCTGTTCTTTATAAACATCCTTTTCATCCGCCTGGTACGCCCTTGCACATGCTATCGTCATCCAGATAATATCATCGTTATATTCATTATCAGACCAGTCTTCCCCGTGATCCTTAACGAATCCCAGATACATCTGCTCTATCAAATCCCTGTATTGCGGACAGGAAGTTTTTTCCCAGGCATCCACAGCGATTTCCATGATTTCCGCCCGCGGCCAGAATTGTTCTCCCACGATAGCGCCGGCACCATCTTCAGACACGACATAAAACTTGGCAAGGAACTGATCCATCGCTGCAACAGCCGTATCCCTTCCAATCTGTTCCCTTCTCACTTCTTCCGGTAATCGTCTTTCCATCTTTTCCGCCATTTCCTCCTTCTGTCTTTTTTCTGACTTTCCAGCCGCGCCGTTCATACCCGCACAGCCGCAGACGGCTGCCGCCGCCAAGAGCAGACAGAAAACAGCAGCCAGCCCATGCAGAACAGAATTAATAATCTTTCTCATATCCGTTCCTCACCTTTATAATACATGACTTGCTTATCGATTAATCCAGCAAATCCGCTTCCGAAACCCTGCCTGTTTTTCCGTCCAGGAATAATGTCTTAATTTCAAAAGGATTGCATTCCAGGGTATATGCGGTTTCCCATGCAGGCAATTTCAGTTCTGCATAGCTCTTTTTTCCTGCCGCTTCGTATACACGGATAATATAGCCGTCCTTTGCCGATGCCTTTTTAAACGCGGACAAAATAACCGCCGGATTATCAATCGTAATAAGCTCCCCCCTCTTGTCTCCATTTCCTGACGGATTAAAGGCAAAGGCATAGGGTGCTTCGTTAAAAATCTGGGCTTTTCTGTCAAGGCTTTCCATAAGCTCCCGGGGTTTTCCCGCCTCTATGCAAAACCGGAAAATCCGTTCCCCCTGCTCCATCCTCACCGTATGCCTTTCCTCCCGCAGCGTGCGTTCAAAATTTCCGTCCGCCGCGCTGTAGCCTGCGCTTCTGAGAAGTGTAAGGCCAATATTACCGGCATGTATGCTGCTGCCGTGGGTTCCGCAATTAATGACTGCTAATGCCTTATCCTCATTTACAAATGCATTCCATTTCTGTGCTGTCACTTCCTGGTTTTCCTGCCGCAGCTTTTCCCTGGCGAACATCACCTGTCCCAGATAATCGCCGGACTCATATGCTGATTGGATATGTAATTTCAGGAAGGTATCCTTTTCATTCCAATATACCCCTGTTTCTATTTCAAACGCGGTACCTTTCTTCGGTAAAATGTAGCGCTGATATGCTTTTGACTCATGCCAGCCAAATAACGACTCCACCACGGTGCGGACAGGACCGTCCTCAATTACTTTTACCGAAGGTACCACCTTATCCGCCAGGCCGGAAAAAGCGCTCCCTTCATGAGGTGTAAGCAATGTCAGATTTCTTTCGCCGCAGCTTTCCGGCGTGCGCAGGCCCCATGAATTATAGGTATCATCATAAGCTGTCAGCTGAAAGCTTCCCGGCTTTATATATTCCTCTCCGTTTACCTGATAAGAATCCATCAGCCCGGTAGCCGTATTGATAACTGCACGCATGGACCCATTGTCAAATACATATTCTTTTTTTCCTGTAATCGGCTGGAATACCGGCCGTTTGGGAATGGTACGGAAACGGATATCGATCCGGTTCATGCAGGCAGGTTTTAATGTTGCCTCAATTACTACTTTCTTGCGCCAGTCTATACAAAAATGGCTGCTTTCCATCTCCCCCTGGGTAGCAACAGGCTCCCCGTTGCAGGAGCATTCCGGATAATAAAAGACATCCTCCCAGTTCTGCTTCGGAAGCCCTGCCTCAAAAGCGAACTGCCCGGTGATTTCATATGGATGGGGATTATAAAGAAAGACACAGGAGGTGCCGTCCGCAATTGCTTCCTCTCCGGCTGTCAGTGCGATCGCCGCCTTCATTTTTTCCCTGGACATAATCTCCAGACCGTGATCCAGCAGCCGCAGGGTATCTTCCTCCACGAGCTGCGTACCGGAACCCGGCAGGGCATCATGGAACTCGGCAAAAAGCAGATCCTTAACCGCCTCATGGACCGCCGTGTCCGGATACGGTTTCCCATACAAAAGAGAGGCCGCAGAAAACATTTTTTCTCCGCTGTAAATTTCATTCTCCAGAAGTCTGTGCTTCTGCTTCACCCGTATCTGGGAGGTATAGCAGCCCTCCGCCACCGGATTCAGCCCTCTCTCCACCAGAGGGAGTTCCTCAACCGATTCCCTGATTTCGCGGAAAAAGCTTTCCGTGTCGGAATGAAGGATGCTATATTCTTCTTTTCTTTCCTGAATCAGCTTCTCCAGGTCTTTCAGATCCTGTGCGGATGCCCCGCCGCCGTGATCTCCCACTCCCCAGAGAAACAGCGACACTTCCTCTTCCCTCGTATCATTCAGGAATTTCTCCAGTTCTTCCGCTGCATGCCCATGAACGGAATTGTAATTTTCATCCGATCTGTGTACGATTACTTCCGAACCGTTGAAGCCTTTCCAGCGGAAATTCTGGCTCTTAAAAGGAAAGTTATCCTTTGCCGGCCGGCAGACCACATAAGAATCATATCCCGCCTGGTTCAGAATCTGCACCAGTCCCCGGGAATGTCCAAAGGAATCAAAGTTTATTGCTGTTGTGGGACGTTTCCCGAATTCCTCCATAAAAAAACGCCTGCCTTCTGCAATATTCCGTATGATCGATTCACCGGACGGCATGTTGCAATCGGGCTGGAGATACCACCCGCCCATTATTTTCCAGCTTCCTTCCTTTTCCTTTTCTTTTATCCGCGCATAGAGATCCGGCTCGTTTTCCTTCACCCACTGATATAAAACAGCTTCATTGTGATTAAAAGTAAATCCAGGGAATTCATCGGTGAATCGTTCCGCCGTACGAAAGGTCGATAATGCCTCCGTACAGCCCTCCTCCCATCTCCACAGCCATACCGGATCCAGATGGGCGTTGCAAATCAAATGTATTTTTTTCATAGGGGTCTCCTTTTACCAGCTTTAACTGTTACCCAGTTTTGCCGCCATTTCCAGTGTCATTACAGCGCTCAGGTGCTGCGCGAGATCTATCGTCCCCCCGGACTTCTGTCTCCAGTCCCCGCCGGCCAGGCCTTCCTCGTTCATACCCTTTTCGGCTATCATCCGGGCATTCTTTTTTATGATGTCTTTCAGATCCTCAAATTCGTCGGACACCTGTGTCAGTTCATACACATATCGGAAAAAGATACCTCTGAACAAGCCGCAGTCATCGGGGCCTTCATAAGGAAAGATGCCGTCCTCATCCGCCAGCTCCGTCACCGCTTGGCGCGCCACTTTTCCCGCAAGCTCCAGATATTCCTTATGATTGGTTATACCTGCGTATTCCACGGCCGCCCCGATGATCACGCCCTGGCAATACGTAAATTTCCAGTCATAGTCCACCGCCCCGTCTCCCAGCCTGTTCATGCCATCCCATATGAAACAGGTGTCAGGATCCATAAGGTGATCCAGGTTCCATTTTAAAATTTTCTCTCCCCATTCCCGATCCTCTTCCCGGTGGAGTCTCTGATAAAGCCGGAAAGCTATTATAGCAGCGGGGGCGTTTGCCGGCGTATTTTTATAATCCGGCTGATCCTTTTTCCAGGCCATCCCTCCGCCGCAGCAGTCATTCCATGCCGTCTTACTATCATTCCATATAGAGACGGCCTGTTCCATATAACGTTTTTCTCCGGTAATATCAAAAGCACGGATGAGGGCAAGCGTCATCCACTCCATATCATCATACCAATTATGCAGGAAGGTTCCCCCATTTTCCCGGAAAACGCCATCATATTCCGCCTTAAAACGTTCCAGATAGTCCTTCTCCTTTGTTCTGGCATACCCATCCAGCAGGGCATCCAGCGCATGGGCATGCCACCAGTAAATCCACGATTCCTCTTCCTTTACCGGGTAATGATTGACAAATACTGCTTTCTCCTGATCCCAGAACTTGTTCCAAAGCGCATATTGTGCACGTTCACACGCCTCTTCTATTCTTTTCATCATACGCCTTCTTTCCTACAGGCTGAATCCTGTCTGTTTAAAACAGGGCCTGCCACAGCTTCAGGCAGACCCTGTACTTGAATCTTATATCGTCAGCAATCTCACTGCTGCGCTGCCTCCGCAAGGATTTCATTTCCCTGCTTTTCCGCATTGCTCAGGGCTTCCTCTGCAGTAATCTCACCCGCCACATATTTCTGAAGCTGGGGAATCAGGGCAAGGCCTTCCAAATCGGAGTATCCGAATACTTTGGATCGGATTCCTGCATAGTCCATCGTTTCCGAAAATACCCGAAGGATATCATCATCCATAAAATAAGGATCCTTTGCGGCTTCTTTATTTGCAGGGAGGTTCCCGCTGATTTTGCAGAATTCCACTCCGTTTTCAGGCTGCATTGTCCACCACTTAATGAATTCCCAGGATGCATCGGGATTTTTAGCCCCATTGGGGATTACCAGACCGAAACCGCCCATCATAGCGGATTTTTCACCATGATACCCCTGAGGCTGGCCAATAACACCGAAGTTAAGTCCTGCTTCTTTATAGGATTCCAGAGTCCAGGGTCCGTTAAATGTGATAGCCACTTTACCCGCTTTAAATCCGTCGCCGCCGAAGCCGTCTTCAAAACCGAGCTGATATACTTTATCCTGATTCAGTAACTGATCCCAGTATTTCAGCACTGTCAGCCCTGCTTCGGTATTAAAAGCGGCTGTAGGGGGATTGGTGCCGTCATCCACCATTTTTCCGCCCGCCTGGCCAATCCAGTTATTGAACAAACCAACATCCTTCAATGAAAAGCCGGACTGGATCAGCTTGTCACCGTCCCATTTTGTCAGTTTAACCGCCGCATCCCGCAAGCTGTCCCAATCGGTAATGGAAGCGGGATCCACACCTGCTTCATCCAGGAGGTCTTTATTGTAAAACAAAACCCTGGAATCAACGGTAAGGGGAATTCCGTACACCACATCTGCGGAAGTCATTTCATCCACAGCGGGTTCATAAAACTGGGACATATCCACATTATCTTTTGCAATGTACTCATCCAGGGGCGCAAGCGCTCCCTTCGGCGCATAAACTCCCGTATTAAACCGATCCCATAATACGATGTCGGGCACCTCATTGCTGGCTATTGCCGTAAGCAGCTTCTGCTCCATGCCGTCCTGTACCATATAGGTCACATGGTAGGTATCCTGGGAATTGTTAAAACCATCCAGCTGTTTTTCCAGCTGTGCCACCTGGTCACCGCTCCAGCTTCCCCACATCGTAAGCTCCACTTTTTCTCCGCTGCCCGATGCGGAAGTATCGGCTTGCTTTCCGCTTCCCGCTTCTGCCGTTCCCTGAGAAGTCCCACCGGTTCCTCCTGTCTGGGTTTTGCCGCATCCCGCAAGCATGGTTGTTGTCATTACTGCCGCAAGCAGCAGCGTTAATGCTTTTCTTTTCATTGTAAACTCCCTTCCGTGCATGTGCACTGTCATTTTTCCTCTTTATACCTGAACAAATGCCTGATGGCACCTGATCTTGCTTAAGTAATTGCCCCTATTCCTTCCCTCCGCTGAAAGCAATACCCTGGATATAATACTTCTGTGCAAAAACAAACACCAGAAGTGTAGGTATCGTGGCAATAACGGTTCCTGCCATCAACGGCCCGTACATCGTATTGTACTGGTACTGGAATGTGGAAAGCCCTACCTGAATCGTCATCATATCCTTGGAATTTAAGACAATCATAGGCCACATAAAGCTGTTCCAGCCTGACTGAAATGTCATGATTCCCAACGTTATCGCCGCTGGCAGAATTAACGGAAGATAAATATTCCAGAAAATACGGAATTCACTGCAGCCGTCCATCCTGGCAGCCTCCGCCAGATCATCCGGCAGTGTCTCGAAAAACTGCTTCATAAAGAAAACCGCATAAGCGCCCACTGCGCCGGGAAGTATAATTGCCGCATAATGATTGATAAAGCCCTGGCCCCCCTGGCCGAAGATATTATTGCCTCCCACAAGGGGGAAGTTTTTTAATACCAGGAACTGCGGAATCATGGTGATGACGCCCGGAATCATCATGGAAGAAAGCAGCAGGGAAAACATGGTCTTTCTCCCCTTGAACTTAAGCTTCGCAAAAGAGTATCCCGCCAGCGCCCCCAAAAAAATATTGGTAAGCACACCCGCCACAGCCAAAAACAAGGAATTCATAAAATATCTGCCGAAAGGTATCGTATCAAATACTTTCGTATAATTGGCAAGCGAGAAATTCTCTGAAAAAAGGGAAAGGGAACTGGAATAAATCTCCGCCTCCGGTTTAAATGATGTGGCAATCATCCACAAAAACGGATATACCGTAATTAAAGATATAAGCAACGCACCTATGTACCAGAAAACACTTTTTATATTTTTAGCTGTTCTTCTGCTCATCCTCTTCCTCCCCCTTAAATATCCGCTTTATTAATTTTGCTGTTTATCACCGTCATCACCAGGATGATTGCAAACAATACCAGTGAAATGCTGGATGCATACCCCATATCCAGATTCTTAAACCCGTTATTATATATGTAATAAACAATAGTAATGGTTGCATTGCCCGGCCCGCCCTTCGTGAGCACAAATGCCTGATCAAACACCTGGAAGGTACCGATAATCAGCATGGTTGATACAAGGAAGGTTGTCTTTGTTATGGAAGGCATTGTAATTCTCGTAAACATCTGCCATTTGCTGGCCCCTTCAATCTTTGCCGCTTCATAATAAATGGGAGGAATCCCTTTCAGCCCCGCCAGGAAAATCATCATATTCCCTCCGAAACCTGCCCATAAACTCATGAGGACAATAGAAAACATCGCCAGCTTGGAATCATACAGCCACGCCTTTCCGCTGATCCCGAATAATTCCAGAATCCCATTCAGCAGACCCAGCTGAGGATTCAGAATCCAGAACCACAACGTTGCCGTAGCAACTGTTGATGAAAGCACCGGCAGATAAAACAACGTCCTAAACAGCCCCACCATTTTCTGATCCGCATTCAGAAACATAGCCGCTCCCAGGGAAAGCAGCAATCCCGCAGGGACATACATCACGGTATACACACACGTATTTTTAAGCGCAATCCAAAAAAATTCATCCCGCAGCAGCTTCTGAAAATTAGCAACCCCCACAAGCCTTGGCGGATTAATCACATCATACTTGGTAAAACTCAATCCAATCGCCATAATCATTGGCAGAAGCGTAAACAAAAGAAATAATATCACCGGAGGTGCTACAAATAACCTCCCCATCCGGTCCTGCTTCCCAATAACCTTCTCTTCCACTACCCTTTTTTCTTTCTTTTTCATGCCCTCACTCCTTCCTGGTGATAATCCGCACTTTCCGCCTATCCATATCATTTATGTTATTTATAACATTTATTTTATATCATCCTCAGCAATCCTTTCCCCAATTTACATTATTTTCTGCCAATTCCGCTAATTATTGTCATTTTCTTCGTTCCCCTTTAAATAATATATATCTGTTTCGTTAATATGTACATATAATATCACTACATATCATAACATGCAAGTATTTTTATTATATTTATATTAAATATATCATTTATAACATTTAATAAAAAACACCAGGATCATTTTATATCCCGGTGTTTACACCACCTGCCGCCAATATCCGCTTATCCATTTTACATATCCTGCTGCCGCAGCAAAGCTTCCGCCATATAATCTATGTAATAAAAAAAGTATTACGATGATAATGGATTAAATGAAGTAAAATGTCGTGAGCCCTTATAAACGCTGTACTTTCATGCCTTTGTGGAGTGTGATAATCTGAATCAATTTAACGAATGCGGATTATTCGCTTCCGTTCTTTTTTTTCATAATTTAGAGGTAAAGAAATTGAAGAGCAAGCATAGGAAGAGGTACCCTCTTCCGAAAAACTGCTTGTTGGGAATTCTCCCAAACCTCTTTGCATTTTCGCAAACATCTATCCAAGGCACGTTCCGAATGAAAAGTAGAAAATTGACAAGGAATAGAATATAATCTAATCAAGTGATAAATTCTAATTTAAAGGAGGATTCCGTATGCAATATGCCATTGAAATGTACTATGATGATCTGACTGAAAAGGCTATTTATGATTTGGCAATTCAAATAGCTGACAGGGGAATTAGCAGTAAGTTTTTAGAGTGGAAAACCCGTCCGCATATTACGCTTGCGTGCTTTAATGATGTAGATGAAGATAAGTGCGAAAAGTTATTAAAGGACTTTGCGGTTAAACATTCTAAAAAGCCGGCATATATTGGTTCCATTGGGATGTTCAATGATTCAAGAACGATATTTCTTTCGCCCATAATGACGAAAGAAATGTATGATTTACAAAGAGATTTGCATGAATGTATGAACCTATTTGACACGACTGGTTGGGAATGGTACTGTCCTGATAGGTGGGTGCCGCATTGTACCGTTGCTTTAACAAAGGAAGACTCGGAAGAGGCATTTTTTGATGCGGCAGATTTTGTTTTGCACGAATTTAAAAAGATACAGGGTATCTTTCAATCGGTTGGCTTAGTTAAAGTTACATTCCCTGTTGAAGAACTTTATACAGTGGAACTAATGTAGTAAATCCCAGTTTGCTCTTGTCAACGATAAATTGAACGGGCTATTTACCCGTCACCCGTACTTATGTAGCAGCCAAGAGTGCAAAAGCAACGAGTGCAATCAATAAAAAATACATTACACAGAATAATATGATACCATTGAACAGCGTAACAATCCCCTTCCCCAAATAGAGAATGCGGATTCACACCCATAGACACACTAAAAAACTACGCCGGAGACTACGATACCATCTTCCTGCGCGAAATATAAGCCCTGCCCCACCATACTAATCTCACACGCTACCTTTTTATTCCCTTCAATCCAATATACATAAAATTTGCCGCCATACCCCAGGATAAAAGGAACCGTCACAGGGCCGGCTCTCCTTCGTCACAGCAGTCCGGGGCGGGATTTTCCTTCCTCCGCGGGCCGGACTGCTGTAACGAAGGAGAGAACGCAGCCCTGTGACGGTTCCTTTATCCGTCCTCCCCCGCAACCTACAATTCTACATTACGGCTCTTCTCCAACTTCTGCAGCTGCTTCTCCCCCTCCACAGCGATCTCCTTAAATTCCTCGATCGTCCGTGCAATCTGAGGCAGCGCCTTGGACTTATACGCACTGATATCATCCAGTGCAGATATGGTATCCGCAAATGCCTGCTTCAGGGTATCCGGAGAAATGCTTGCTTCCACCGCCTCACGCTGAATAGCAACGCCCTGCTCCTTCAGCATCTTGGATGTGGACAGAATCATATTGTTTGTCGTTTCATTCAGCATCTGTACCTTTTCAAGCACGATTTTCTGATTATACAGCGCGCCCGCAACGGTCACCGCAACCCGCAGCGAGGAGATAGTCACCGTTTCCGCACGGTCTACGGCACGGATAAGTTCCAGGTTGTTCTTGCGGATAACTTCCATAGCTATGATTCCCTGCTGATTCACCACCAGCAGCTGCTGGAAATCCATCAGCCTCTGACGCAGCGGAAACAGGATTTCTTCTTCGATGAACTTGATTTTTTCTTCCTCTTCCCCCGCCGCCTTCGCATTCTCCACCGCATTGGACAGATACGTATCCAGCTGGGTCCCCATTTCTATTCTCTGGGCCAGCTGCTTTGTAAGATCCCGCATGTCGGCCTGTTCGATTTCAAGCGTTGTATTATCATTCTTTAACATATTCTTGCCCTTATCCAGGGTTTTCACAATGGATGCAATCTCGGCATCGGCTGTTTTATATCGCTCAAAATAACGGCGGATAGGATTAAATATCTTGCCCAGCAGTCCCGTTTTCGTGAAATCCAGGGCCGAAGGATCCAGATCCCGCATTTTAATCGAAAGGTCTGCCAGCCCCCGTGATATCTCGCCCGTTTCTCCGCCCGCTTTGCTGAAATCCCCCATCCTCTTTTGAAGGATGCTGTTTTTAACGGAAGACTTTTTAATAATATCCGCCCCAAAGGTCTCGATTACCTGCACAAATTCTCTTCTTTCCGAAAGAGAATCCAGATCGACCCCCATAATCATCTCCGCTTTTTCCTTCATGGTATTATCAATGAGCACTTTATCCTCATTTGTAGGCAACAGTTCTTGTTCCACTTCTTTCTTTATTTCTTCGGCCCTGGGTAAATCCAGTGAAAAATCTCCCATATTCCTTCCCCCCTATTTACATATTCGCATTAAACAGATTCTTTAACTGGTACACTACATCGTCTGTGGAGGCATCGATGCTTGCCGCCTCATTTACAGCGCTGATACTCTGCAATGCCGCAAGATCGGCATTATATCCTATGGTATAAACCGGTATTTTCAGGCCGCTCAACACATTCCTGATGTCATTCAGGCTGTAGCCGGAATTAGTCTCCCCGTCACTCAGGACAAAAATCATCGGCTTGGCACCGGGGTTTTCCTCCAACGCCTTGTTGATCATATCCATAGCCACACAGATACCGTCAAAGGTAGCCGTACCGCCCGTAGCATAAAGATTCTCCACCGCTCCCTTAAATAAGGACTGTTGGTTCAGGTCGAACTGTCCTATGGGTAATTCAATAGTCACATCATCCGAATAGCTTACAAGGCCTATGTAGTTGTCGGCATTGATATATTTCATGCTGTTGATCAGAGACTCCTGCAGTGCATTCAGCGGAGCGCCTGCCATACTTCCCGAGGTATCTGTCACAAAAACGCCGATAACAGGTTTTCCGTTATCTTTATTTACTTTATAAAGCTTCTGGGCATCCACCAGCACATCACCGGAAACCGTGTCGTATTCACACACGTAATCCTCCATGCCGTTAAAGCCATACTCGTCTGCCCGCTCCACCGCTTCCTGTGAGGAACAGAATTCAGCAAACTTCTGAAGGATTTCCGTTTTCTCCGGGCTGGTTTCTCCCACGCTCACAAGCGGATTGTCATGCCTGTAGCCAAACGGCGTAAATTTATAGTTTCTGGAAAGCGCCGAATCGTTCTTATAGGACTGGTATTCCAGAATAAACCCATCCAGCGTGCCTCTCTCCGCCGCTTCCCTCATCTGCATCGTAGTCAGCGCCACAAACGGCACATTCTCCTGGAACTTCCGGAATCCGTCCACAGCCGTATCGGAGAGCGGATTGTCCTTATCATACCGTTCAAGGGTACATACAAGAAAATTCAGCCCTGCGCTGCTGGCGAAGGGATTGGTGTATCCCATAGTGAATTCACCGGCTTCCGTCGCCTCTGTTATCGCCTTTAAATCCACGCTTCCATATTTTTCCGTTATTTTCTTATAGGTAGCATCAGAAAGCAGGATCCCCGCAACATTTCCCACCATTCTCTCTGCTATCACATCGGTTTCCACACCTTTGGCATTAAGCATATCCACCCAAAGCATGCTGGAAGGGGAAAAACCGTCGGGCACCGCTTTCCCTGTGGCGATATAATCAAGCGCCTGTCCGCTGTTAACCTTCCTGATCTGAACCGAAACCTCCTGGTCATTTACGGTAAATCCCTGCCTGTTAAAGTCTTCCGCCATCTCACAAAGCCATGCATCCGATCCCGTACCGGCTTTTTCCGGGGAAGAATAAATCTCCGCATATAGGGAAGTAGACGCTGCCGTACCGATTTCACAAGTATCAATATCAGGAAGCTCCGCCGCCTCGTCTTCCACATCATCAAACTCTACCGGCGATTTTACAGGCGTTGCCGTATCAGGGCTGATTTTATTCACCATTTTCTCAAGGCTGCTTTTGGCACTTTCCTCTGAAATCACCTTATCGGATTTCCCAAGATTTCTTGTAAGATAAATCCCTCCAAACACAACTGCACATACCACCACTATGACTGCTGCCAGTATGCCGATTTTTTTCTTTCCCATAGCTCCTCCCATTCCGTGTTTCCACTATTGATAGTATTTTGCATCCTTTGTCAGCTTTTCGATTTCTTCCAGGATTTCGTTGTTCCTATCCTCATTTGCATTAATTTCATAAGAAGAAAGTCCGACAGCCAGCGCATCCAGCTTCAGAAGAATCTTTTCATTCAACGCAAGCGCCGCCTTTGTGGATTCATAATTATCCCGATACAGCTTCAGCTGCTCTTCCTGGATATCGTCAGGAATATCGTCTTCTTTATAAGTTTTAAGACGTTCATATTCTTCTTCATCAAAAATACTCATTCTTCCGGACATGGCTACCACATTTTTTATGGCTGATTCCTCGGCATTTGCAACAATGCTTTGAAACTTATCCCAGCTCATGGAGCCTTCTGTGAATTTACGTCCGATGATCTCATTAATTCTGTTCCTGCATTTCTGTACCCGGTCCAGCTGTCCGGACGCGGTTTTGGCAATACTGCCAAACATCCTGCTGTCCATATGGCTTTTCAGGATTTTCCTTGCCTCGTCCAAATTATAAACCTCATCAGGCACAATATGTATGGGTCTGGGTTCCCGCAGCATCCGGATATTCACATAGAAGAAAATACAGAGAAGCCCCAGCCCTGCCAGAATAGACATCCCGGCCCTGAAAATGCTTTCATCCGTAACCCGCAGCGCCATAAGTCCCGGCGAGTACAGAACAACAACGATTATCGCTAACGCAATATCTATCGCAATTAATTTCACATATTTTTTGTTCACTATCTGTCACCTCTTCTTCCGGCGAAAGTCTCGGCCCGAATCATACTGTTTCCAAATAAACAAAATTATTATACCATACCCCATCCTATAGCTGCAATCAAACTTTACCCCGGCGGAGGTTTCCCCCATGCGGCACGCAGAATTTTTATCAACGCCCTCCCCTCTCAGAAATACGGGCTTTGCCGGAAAACCCGGCAAAGCCCGTATTTTACGCCTTATTTTATTATTCGCGGCAACGCTTTATGCCGCCGCCCCCCTCACAGCATGGAGCAGATGCTGATTCCATACAGAAGGCCTATTCCCGGCAGCCCCAGCAGCCCCGACACCACGATGCTGAAAGGCCCGATCCCCACATGCCAGGAGAACCCCTGAGCGCTCAGGAACATGTTGATAAAATAAATGGACAGGGTTCCCAGCACCGCACGCATAATAAAATTAATCAGCATATCCGTCCTGCTGCGCATGGCCGCAATGAGTAATATCAGGGCGAAGCTGACACCTATCATCAAAATTCCGTTCATATTTTCCATTCGTCCTCCGGTCCCGACTTGTTTCGACAGGCGGCCTTCTTTTTCTGCACATGCCGAACAACCCGGTCTGTCCTTTCTACACAATATGTAAAAAAAGAAAAAATATAACATGCATATTTTCCCTTTTTCCTGTATATACTTATTAAAAAGTATCAATTTGGTAAAATCAGGCAAAGGAGGATGATTCATGAAATTCCATTTTAGCCAGGGCAGCGTGAACAAAGAGGACAAGCCCCTTACTTATCAGGAAAGCCTGTTGTTGGATATCCAAAAGACAAGATGTGAATTAGAAGATGCCTATACAGGCTTTGATTATGTTACTGATCCCGACCTGATTGACTGTTATATATATGAGCAGAATGCAGTCATGAAAAGATACAACTATCTTCTGCAGAAGGCGGCCAGCCTGAGGGCCGCGGAGCAGGCGATTACCGGATAAAAAAGAACTGGCGGCGTTCGTTTTGCATCGTTTTCTCCGGCTCATCAGATTACTCCTTTCAAACAACACGGCTTTCCGATATATCGGAAAGCCGTGTTGTCCGTTCCTATCAATATACAAATACCACCGCGCTGGAAGCAGGCAGGTCAAAGGTTATCCGGTAGGGCTTATAATCACAGGACTCTGCAACCGCCCTGATAGATGCAGGAATTTCCGCCCCGTTCCCCCCGAACTGTTTATCATCGCTGTTCAATATCAGCTTGTAGTTTTTCCGTTTCGGAACACCCACACAATAATCTTTTCTTTCCACCGGTGTCATGTTCAGTACAAAAAGAAGATTGTTTTTCCCATCGGAGGATTTACGGATAAAGCTGTAGGTACTGCGCTCCGCATCATCCGCATTGACCCATTCGAACCCGCTCCAGTCATTGTCGATTTCATGGAGGCAGGGGTATTTATGGCAAAGGTTAAGAAGCGTCTTCACATATTCCAGCATGCCGCTGTTAAGCTCATCCTGGAGCATATACCAGTCCAGCTCCCTTTCTTCGCTCCATTCCCTTTCCTGGGCAAATTCCTGGCCCATGAACAGAAGCTTTTTCCCTTCATGTCCGAACATATATGCATATCCGGCCCTCAGGTTCGCGTATTTATCCGCACGCAGGCCGGGCATTTTATTTACCATAGAGCATTTCAGATGAACCACTTCATCATGGGACAACGGCAGGATATAGTTTTCCGCGCTGTTATAGCTCATGGCAAAGGTCATGGCATAATGGTTGTTTTTACGGAAATAGGGATCCAGCTTCATATATTCACAAAAATCATGCATCCAGCCCATATTCCACTTAAAGCTGAAATCCAGTCCCCCCTTATCAATAGGGCCTGTTACCAGCGGCCATGCAGTGGATTCCTCCGCAATGGTCATAACGCCGGGGAAGGTTCCCCGAATGACGGAATTAAAATGCTTGAAAAATTCAATAGCTTCCAAGTTCTTATTGCCGCCGAATTTATTGGGCACCCACTCTCCGTCTTTTTTGCCGTAATCCAGATACAGCATGGAGGCAACTGCGTCCACACGCAGGCCGTCCACGTGAAACTCCTTAATCCAGAAAAGGGCATTGGCAATCAGGAAGTTTTTCACCTCATTCTTGCCATAGTTAAATATTTTGGTCCCCCAGTCCGGGTGCTCCCCCATCCTGGGATCCGGATATTCAAACAGCGCTTCGCCGTCAAATTCTGCCAGGCCGTGGGCATCCTTGGGGAAATGGGCCGGAACCCAGTCCAGGATCACCCCTATCTTGTTGCGGTGCAGCGTATTCACCAGATACGCGAAATCCTCCGCCGTTCCATAACGGGAGGTAGGGGCGTAATATCCGGTTACCTGATACCCCCAGGAGCCGTCAAAAGGATGCTCCGCTATTCCCATCAGCTCCACATGGGTGAATTTCACTTCCTTCAGATAGGCAGCGAGCCTGTCCGCAAACTCCCTGTAGGTATAGAAGCCGTCCTCCGTTCCGTCAGGATGCTTCATCCAGGAACCGATATGGCATTCATAGATAGCCAGCGGCTCCTTATTCCAATCTTTTCCGTCCCGCTCCTCCATCCAGGCCGAATCGCTCCATTTCAAGCGGGAGATATCCGTGGTAACAGACGCTGTCCCGGGTCTTTTTTCCGCATAATTGGCAAAGGGATCCGCCTTATAAAGCTTTCGTCCGTCAGCAGCGGTAATCAGGAACTTATACATCTCGCCTGTCCCTACTCCCGGAATGAAAAGCTCATAGATTCCGCCCGGCCCCTTTTTTTTCATGGGGTATTGGGTTTCTTCCCATCCGTTAAAAGTTCCGAAAACATGTACCTGTTCGGCATGCGGCGCCCAAACTGCAAAAAACATTCCTTTCTTTCCATTTTCTACAGAAGGATGCGCCCCCAGTTTTTTGTAAATATCATAGTGCGTCCCCTGTGCAAACAGATACTCATCGGCTTCGGAGATAAAGACCTTCTCCGCCTTCTTGTGTTTTGCTACACCTGCCATTTTTACCTCTCTTCCGCCGCCAGAAGCGGCTTAGATTCTATCTATATGAAATCCCCCTCATGCAGAATAATCATATCGTCGTCATCATAACGCTTTGCCAGCAGAACATCCATAAAATGCTTGGGTGTTTTACGGTTGGCGTGGTCGATAGCCTCATCCACAATATCCCTGACATCATTAACCATAACGATATGGTCACTGGTCTGCATATCTTCAATGCGGGTATGAAGGGCAAGCCTGCCCAGCTCATCGATGGCGTATTCCTGCATTTTTGCGTACTGACAGCCATAGGCTACAAGCGTACCGTTATCCAACGCCTCGATGTCAAACCGGGCATTAAAGAAGGACTCCATTTCCGGATTGGCGGAAATCAGCTTCTTGATATTTCTCTTTATATCTATGAGGATCACCAGAATACCTGTCCGTTCCTGGTTCAGCGCATCCAGGAGCCTGTATATGCTTTCGTCATTAATTTCCCCGGCAGCATCAATGATAAGGGCACCCCCCGCCAGCTTATCAATCAGCTCTCCGGGATCCTTCTTATTAAAAGCATCCCCTTCTATTTTGGCAAGCTTTCCGGAGAAATTAGAATCCTTGGATTTCACATCTTTGACTATGTTTTTGGCAAGGCTAAGGGTGTCGGATCCCGGATCTCCCGTAATGATCAGGTTGCCTGTATATGCCGCAAGACTCAGCTTATCCAGCGCACGCACCAGCTTCTTCATGGATCCTCTGGTCGGGACAAAGGACGCGAACAGCTGCTTTTCCGCCCTGCTCATGGCACGGATTTCCTGCTCCAGACGTTCCTCTTCCAGGCGTTCCATCATCTGCTGCGGGTTTTCCGGATTTTCCTCCTGTTCCGGATCCTCCGTCTCCTCCGTTTCCGCGGGTCCCTGTTCCTGCTCGTACCCAACAGCTTCCGGCTGGCTGATATAGGCAGGCTGCCTCTCCGCCGGATCTTCCTCTGGCACCGGACGGGTTTCAAAACCGGCCGGATCCTCATATACGGGTGCGGCTTCTTCATATACGGGTAAAGCCTCCGGTTCCTGCCTTACCGGAACGGGCTGCCCGGCTGCCGGCGCGGAAATCTCCTCCTGCACGGGCGCCGGCGGAGGAACGGTTTCCTGTACCTGTGCCGGCCGCACTGCGGCCGTTTCGGAAACAGCAGGCATGGAGACCGGCTGGGGGATCCCCCTCTCCGGATCCGCCTGCCCGCCCGGGGACTGCGCTTTATGTACAGTCTGCAGAACCGGCCGGGCGGCAGCACCCTCCGATGCGGCTTCTGCCGCAGCTGCCGCAGTTACGGCGCCGGTAATCTCTGCCCGTTTCATGGCATTTTCCACTTCCTCCGCAGCCCAAATCTTGGTATGCGCAGAAATAACACTTGTATCCGATGGACGCCTGCGCTCCACAGGTATCCTTTCTTCCTTTTGCAAACGTTCCAGAACCCCTTTTCTGGCCGTTTTATCAAAATCCCGGAAAAGAGAATCCGTCTGTTCCAAGACGCGCTGCTGCAGCTGCCTGCGGCGCTTCTCTTCATTCTCGTGCTTCATCTTTTCCCATTCTTTCATAATGTCTTCAATGTTCATCTGGCCGGTGATCTGCTTTTCCACCTGGTACCCTTCCGGCACCACCAGACTGATCTGCCCGTCATATTCCTGGGCAAGGTAATTGGTAAGCCCCGGATCCGATGCCGCATAACCCTCCCCGCCCGGTGTTTCCATCACGGCTGCAGCCATATCCTGCGATGCCGTCTCCTCCGCATAACCGCCGGCGGTAGAGTCCGGGGAAACAGGCGCCTCGTCATAAGAATAAGTCTCTTCCCCGTATTGGGCCGGATCATATTCCTGAGGAACCATTTCGCCGGTATCCTCCGCCGCTATATCATAAGGCTGATCCCCATAGGAAGCTTCCTCCTGTGCGTTTCTCTGATCCCGGTATTCCTGCAGGGATACCGGCTCCCCGGCCGGCTGCTGTCCGTTCAGCATCAGCTCTTCCATACTTCTGGCGAGTTCCTTCTGCAGGTTTATGGTATTATACTGCCCCACATCCATGGGCTTGACATGTATCTCATCCTCTTCCCCGGGTGTTCCGCCGGCATTTTTAGCGCGTGAGGAATTCCTGTCCGGCTTTTCCTCCGTCTCCGGTACCCGAAGGCCCTGCTTGCGCATCATATAAGCTTCATACTTCTGCTGCTGTGCAGGGGATAACGGCTGGTGAAGCATCTTAAGCTCCATCGCTTTCATCACGTATTTGCCTTCCCCAAACCAGAGGATCAGTTCGTCACATTCCTCCACACATTTGGTGGCCAGTCCCACCCGATGGTACAAGTAAGCCAGTTCATATGCCCATTTTTCCCGGTAGTCCCTCTTCTTCAGTTCCTCCAGTACCGCGATCCGCTCCTCCAGCCCCACATCCTGGGCCTCGTACAGCTTGTACTGAAGGACATATCTGCCGCTGTCATTGGGCGCTATCTGCGTAAAATCCTTATAATACTCCACTGCCTGTACGACTTCTCCCATCTTTATGGAAAGGTCACACAGGGAATAAACGATCATCCTTCCTGCCGGATGGCGCTCATTAGCCATTTCCAGCAGAAGCTTCGCGTCCTCAAATCTTCTGTTTACCTTATACAAATCACTGACCGTACAAAGCATCATCACGCTTTTTACCCTTGTCCAGTCAATTGTATCCGCTACCTTTGCCGCATCCACATATTTTTTCTGGGAAATCAGTGTCTTGATTTCCTCTGCCCGTATTTTGTACTCATATTTATCCAAGGTGCCACCTCTACCGTAATCCTGATTAGGCATAATTACCCACTTTTTTATCATATAAGTTTACCATAGGTGTATTGTCTTGTCAAAGCCAATTGCCCGTAAATATGAGCTTATTTTATCGCTCCCCTCCTAAAAAGCATATACGTTTATACCATTTATTGCCAATATTTATCAGTCAAACAAAACCTTCCAATCTTTATCTGCGGCAGCTTCAAAACACATGGAAATCTGTTCTTTTGTGGTTTTTTCCTCCGCCAGTACCGGGAGATTCTCCAATGGAAACCAATCCCTCTGGATAGTTTCCGTATTTTTTTCAAATTCCCCTTCCACCGGTTCACACAAAATAAATATCTTGCAGATATTATATGCATAGGCCGGCTTATTATGTCTGTTACGATCCTGGACAGCCACAAGCCGTACCGGCGCCACCGTCATACCCGCTTCTTCTTTTGCCTCTTTTACTGTATTCTCTTTAATGGATTGATCCATATCCACCCAGCCGCCCGGCAGGGACCATCTGCCGTCCATTTCCTGCACCAGCAGGATTTTGCCGTCCCGGATAATCGCCGCCCGGCTGTCCAGCTTGGGCGTCTGGTAGCCTGCTTCCCTGCCGAACAGCCCGTCTACCTGTTCAAAAGTCATCGGTGTGTTGCAGCTGACGATCTCCGCCGCAATTTCCCGTATTCTCCCGAACCGCTCCTGATCAAAGGGATCCCGGGAATAGGTAAGCCCTGCCTGGGCTATAAACTGCAGCTCCATCGCCCATTTCAGCCACTGATGTTCCCTGAGGGGATCCTTTTCCAACAGGAAAGTGGAATATACCTCTTCCGGACATGCCAGATACCAGTCCGCACGGATATGGGCCGGGGATGCGCATCCCCAAAGGGCCAGCGCCCCCTCCACACCGGCATCCGCAGCACAATCCATGTCATAGACCGTATCCCCGATAAATACCGTATCCTGCGCACAGGCATTTTCCCTGCGCAGATATTCCTTTACCGGTTCCCCGTAAGGCTTGTGTATTACTGTGTCATCCGCACAGATTACCGTATCAAAATAACTCTCCAGCCCAAACGGCAGAAAATCCCGTTTATACTCCTCCCGGTTCCTGGATGTCACAATCCCCAGACGGGCTCCTTTTTCCTTAAGCTTTTCCAGCAGCTTCGGGATTCCCGGGAACACTTTTATATATTTCCGGTAACGGGGAGTCAGGTTCCCCCAGAAATCCACAATTTCCGGGATTTCCTCCTCCGGAAAGCCAAATCTCCGCAGAGCCGCTTCGCTGGGGATTCCCAGCGCATACTTCAGCTCCTGCGTTTCCAGCTTTTTTCCCGTTTTCAGATATATGGTCTCCTGAAAAGACAGCAGCACCGCTTCCTCCGAATCCAGCAGCGTGCCGTCCACATCAAACAAGATATGCTTTTTCATAATTTTCCTTCCTTTCTTTATTTATCGTACCGCTGCAGGGAACCGGCAATTACCATAAGCCCCTTTTCATAGTCCTTTTCATAGTCATCGGATATCACCAGCAGTGGCATCGAATGCGCAGGAATCACTTTTTCACATTCCTGGTACAGTTCTTCCAGAACCCCCTCCAGAAAAGGGTTTCGGTAAAGGATAATACGCTGGGGATTCAGGACGGAGGCATATATCTGGATAATTTTCCGGTAGGCCTCCAGCATCCGGGAGGGGGCAAAATCCTTATCCTGTGGACGGAGCTTTCCCGGCATATCGGGCAGGAAACTGAGTTCTCCCGCAAAATCGCTGGCCCCCTGCCACAGCTTTCCATGAACGACCACCCCGGCGCCCATCCCGTTTTTCCCCAGATAGATACAGACACAGCAGCTCTCCTTCTGGCCGTCCGCGCTCCAGCGGCCCGCGGCCACCGCATTCATATCATTGATCACCCGCACCGGAAGGCCGAACCTTTCGGAAAAATAATCCTGCAGATCCATACCCACAAGCTGGCATTCTCCCCCTGACAAAAGAATTTTTCCGCCGGAAACCATACCTGCCGCCCCGATCACAATCCCTTTCAGATTGGGGTAACGCTGCCGGATGCTCTCGATCTTAGCTTCCAGGACGTCCAGCACCTCCTGGTTTCCCTCCGAACTGCCCGATGTCAGGCTGTTTTCTTCCCGATCCTTCAGCGCCCAGTGTACGCTGTCATTCTCGACGGTGAGAAGCAGATACAGCGCATACATAGGGTTCAGCCGGAACAGTGCTGCACACCTGCCGCCGCTGGACATTTCCGTCCCCGCCTCCTCCACTTCCCCGGATTCGCAGAGAAGATCCACCGTTTTACTCACTGTGGGGAAGCTCAGTCCGGTTTTCCGGGCAAGGCTGCTCTTGCTCACAGGCCCCATCCCCTTCATGCAGCTTCTCACAATCTCCTGGTTCATATCCCTGACTGTAATCGTACTTGCCATAAAGCGACCTCCGTTATATTACTTTTTAAAAGTATTTTAATTATAGATCAAAAACAGATTCTGCGCAACTAATAAGTAAAAGAAAAACCTCCTGTTGGCTATATGGCAGGCGGCAGCCTTTTTGGCAGAGCACACACCAAATATCCGGCAGGAAGCTTTCTTCTTTTATGTATGGAGTCCCATTTCCCGCAGAGTTTCCCTGACTTCCTTGGGGTTATCGCAGGTAATCAGCGTGGCGCCGCAGCGGCGGGCCAGCTCCAGCATCTCCCTGTTGTTAAACCGTGTCCCGGCCCAGGTGTCGATTCCTCTTTGTTTCAGGCGGTCAAAAGTTTCCCTTGTAAAATCTTCGCATACACAGGCGCAGTACAGAATGTCATAAGGATCCCTGTTTTGGGATTCCCCCAGAAGGGATTTTGGATAATATCCATGCAGCCTGTAACGCCCGTCATATTTGTCGTGGATATACTGAAGAAGCACGGCGCTGAAAGCATTCAGAACGCATTTATCCCCTAATCCATATTCTTCAATCAGCGCTGTCACACGATCCGCCGTCTCATAAGCCCGCCTTTCATTTCCGGCAACAGGATACTCCTTTAATTCAAAATCATACAGCATGTCCGGATATTCTTTGGTGAGTTCCAGGAATTCCTCAAACAAAGGCACTTTCTCCCCTCTGTATTCCTCATGGAACCTGCAGCCCGCATCCAGGGAACGGATTTCCTTAAGGGTCATTTCCCGGATGGCTCCTGTTCCGTCTGTGGTCTGATCGACAGTGAGGTTATGCATAATAACCAGCTCCCCGTCCCCTGACATCTGAATATCCAGTTCAATCATGTCCAGGCCCGCTTCCATGGCATTTCGGAAAGAAGCCATGGTGTTTTCCGGGGCTTCTGCAGGATTTCCACGGTGTCCTGCCACCCAGATATTTGTTTCCGACTGCTTCCAGAGCATAATGTTCTCCTCCTGTTTATAAAAGCTTTTTGAAGTATTCCGGAATGGTCCGGTAGTCATCAATACATTGAAAGGGGACATCCGACAAATACACGTCCTCATCATTGCCGCCAAGCCCATAATCATCCCCGAAATACAGAATTTCCTCATGTGTCAGCCCGCCGGCCCTGCAGTACAGATCCAACGCATACAGCTTGGCATAGGGGTGGGGCACAATATCAAAGGAAGAAGATCCTCCCACATAGACCTTATATTCGGGAAACATATCCACCACCTGCGCATAGACCTCTCTTCTTTTGGTGCGGTCGGGATCATAAGAAAGCTTGTCCTGGATGGGAGCCGCCGTGCCCAATATAGGAAAGGTAAGCATACCGCTTTCATGAATCTCAATGGTATCTCCCTGATAGGAGGTGTACCCCAGCTTCCTGCGAAGGGAATCCGCCCTGCTCACCGCAAGTTCTTTATCCACCTCCACCCGGTTATCCCTCTCCAGTATCAGCCGGTTATGGGGGGCTTCCTCCTTGACGGTAGCGTACTGCATCCCGTAATTTCCTATAATAGTAATAGGAAACCGCTTCATTTGTTTAAATATCCGGACACAGGAACCCGCTCCTACCATGAGCAGCGTGTATTTTTCACCCAGCCGGCAAAGAAGTCCGCTGTATTCCGGCGACAGGGGAGACTTGTGCTGTGTCAGGGTTCCGTCCAGATCAAAAGCAAGTACCTTGGTAGCATGTGGACTCATCTTCTTTCTCCTTTTCAAAATATATTCGAAATGAAACTTTTACCTTTTCATATTTTCGTTTCGAAACATAATACTTTCTTTTTTCCTCTTTATTCAAAACAATAAATGTAGTATAAAAGGTCTTTATTTGTAAGTCAATCGAAATTTTTAACAGTTTTATAAGGTAATTTATATGAAATATTTACGAAAATAATATAATATTTGTAAATAATTGACATCAAAACACAATGATGCTAGAATCAAAACAAATATTTACGAAATTCGTAATTAAATTTAACATTTTATGTTTCGTTTTTGGGGGATTTACTAAATGACAACACAGGAGAAGAAAGAATTTATCATTAAGATGCTGGACACCCAATCTTCGGTTACCGTATCCCAGCTCAGTGAAGCCTTCAAAATATCCGAGGTTTCCGTCCGAAAGCTTTTGGCGGCCCTGGAGCAGGAAGGCGTCGTCAAACGGACATGGGGAGGTGCCATAAGCGCCTATGGATCCCTGAATGAATTTTCCCATAAGGAAAAGGAGTGGAAGCATACGGAAGAAAAGCTTTCCATTGCTTATGCGGCTTACGACTGTATCAGCGACGGCGATGCGGTTTTTCTGGACTGCGGCACTACCACCACCCAGCTTGCCCGGGTGATACGCAGCGGTTCCAAGCGCAAAATCCTGGTAGGTACCAATGCCATCAACATCGCCATGGAGCTGTCCGAGGCGGAGGATATTTCCGTAATTGTCATCGGCGGTAATTTCCGGCACCGGATTTTATCCTGTGTGGGGGCCTATGCGGAGGAGATGATGAAGACCCTGTTCTTTGACAAGGGCTTTATCAGCGGGAACCATCTTACCCTGGAGCATGGCTTTACCACTCCCGACCTGCAGGAGGCCAGGATGAAAAGGCTTATGATGGCATCCTGCAAGGAACATTATATTGCTCTGGACTACAGTAAATTCGGAGATGATTCCCTGGGGCTCATCGCTTCCGTATCCGACCTGGACGGCATAGTTACGGACTGGCGCACGCCTTCGGAGTTCATTGACCAGCTCCGGGACAGAGGTGTCAAGGTCGTACAGGGAAATGAGGTGTTAAGCACCAGGGAGGGAATGTTTGTATGAAAAATAAGAAATTTGCCGCAAAAATAAGACCCTACATCATGACCGCTCCGGCGCTGGCCGGAATTCTGCTTTTTACCATTTATCCGGTCATAAAGCTGATACAGCTCAGTCTTATGAACACCAACATGCTCAATCCTTCCCAAAGTAAGTTCATCGGCCTGGATAATTACAGGAAGGTTCTCAGCAGGCCGGATTTCCATAAATCTTTAAATAATACCGTGGTTTACACCATAGCCGTGGTTCTTATCATAACGGCAATCGCACTGCTGCTTGCCGTCTGGCTCAATGAAAAAAGCACAAAGCTTAACCGGCTTGTCCAGGCCGCCGTTTTCTGCCCGCATGTGGTATCCATCGTCTCCATTGCCCTGATTTGGCTGTGGATGATGGAACCCAACTTCGGATTGTTTAATTTTCTGCTGAGGAAGCTGGGCCTTCCCACATCCTCCTGGCTTTCCGGCTCCTCCACCGCGATGCCCTCCGTCATTCTGGTATCGGTGTGGAAGGCCGTGGGTTATGACACTCTGATTTTCATGGCGGCCCTCCAGGGTGTTCCGGCCTCCCTTTACGAAGCCGCCAGACTGGATAACGCCAACAAAGTGGTTATGTTTTTCAAAATTACCCTGCCCATGATTTCACCCCAGCTGTTCTTTACGCTGATAATCCGTACCATAAGCTCCTTCAAGGTCTTTGATACCGTGCGTATCCTGACCCAGGGAGGCCCCAACAACGCCACTACCACGCTGGTTTACAGCATTTATACCGAAGCCCTGCTGAATCTGCGGATCGGCTACAGCGCTGCAATCGGGGTCATTCTTCTTCTTATAGTGAGTATACTGACCATTATTTACTTCTGGGGCTTTTCCAGAAAGGTACATTACCAATAGGTGACAGGGAGGAATCTTATGCGGCTCAAAAAAAGACTGGTTAAAATCGGCGGCGTAATCATGAAATTGTTTCTTTTATTTATCTTCGGGTGGCCCTTCTTCTGGATGATATCCACCTCTTTACAGACGATAGATGAAGTAAACCGCGTTACGCCCACCTTCTTTCCGGCGGTGCTCCAGTTCCATAACTATCTGGATGCCTGGCATTCCGGCCCGGGCGGAAGCATGTGGATCTATCTGAAAAACTCGCTTATTGTGGTAGGCAGCGTTATTCTGCTCCAGATGCTGGTGGTGGTTCCGGCCGCCTATGCCTTTGCCAAATACGAGTTCAAGGGAAAGAAAATTATGTTCGGCAGCATCCTGATCGCATTGATGATGCCCACACAGATTACTTTCTTACCCGTTTATCTGATGATGTCCAAATGGGGGCTGATTAACTCCCTGGTTCCTCAGATATTACCATTTATAACAAATGCATTCGCTATCTTCTTACTAAGACAATATTTTATGCAGGTAGAGAATGAATTGATAGAAGCGGCAAAACTGGACGGCGCATCGGAATGGAGGGTGATTTTACAAATAATGATGCCTATGTCCAAACCGGCAATCGCTTCCATTATCCTTTTCAGCTTCGTCGGGCAGTGGAATGAGTATTTCTGGCCTCTTGTCATGACCAATGCGGATATGTACCGGACGCTTCCGGTTGCTATCGCACAGCTGAAGGAAATGGAGGGAATGGCCAACTGGCAGATCGTCATGGCAGGAAACGCTATTCTCGTTCTTCCCGTACTGCTGGTGTACCTGTTCGCTTCCAAACAAATTATGAAATCCTTTGCCTATTCAGGGATTAAGTAAACCAAACCATACGAAAGGGGATATTGTTATGAAAAAGAAAGTATTAGGTATTTTAATGGGGATTTCGGTTCTTGCGGCCACTCTGGCAGGCTGCGGCCAGGCCCCGGCATCCACGGAAAGTTCTGCCCCGGCGCCTGCCGCAGCAGAATCGGAACCGGCTGCGGAGACACCGGCTGCGGAAAGCACCGCTGACGTCCAGGCCGGCGGGGAAAAGAAAACCGTCCAGTTCTGGCACTGCATGTCCGGTACTAACGGGGATTTGATCAACCAGATGGTAACTGATTTCAACAGCTCCCAGGATGAAGTGGAAGTGGTTGCCACCTTCCAGGGAAGCTATGCGGAAGCCGCTGCCAAAGCGGAGCAGGCTATTTTCGCAGGAAACTCTCCTGATATTCTTCAGGTGGCCCAGGACAACGTGGGCAGGCTTGCCGTAAACGGCGCTTTCGCCGACCTGCTCCCTTATATGCAGAAGGACGGTGTGGATGATAAGGATTTCGTGGACGCCTTTGTAAACGACGCGTATTATGACGGACAGCTTGTTGTTATTCCTTTCGGCCGTTCCGCACAGATACTTCATATCAATAAAACCGTACTGGATGAAATGGGCTGTGAAATTCCCACCACCTGGGAAGAACTGAAGGAAGTAGCCAATAAGTGTACCGTTGTGGAAAATGGGGAAACCAAACGTTATGGACTGTCCGTTCCTTTTGACCAGTGGGAGTTCTTTGCGCTGATTCAGCAGGCAGGCGGCAAATTCTTTAACGAAGATCAGACAGGTCTGGGATGCCTGGAGGACGGGACCGCAAAAGAAGCATTCAGCTTTATGAAGGATTTACAGGATTCCGGCGCACTTTACTACAACGATCCCGCAAACGATCAGGATAACCAGATGTTCACTTCCGGTATGGCAGCCATGACCATCAATTCCTCCGGCGCCATCACCTCCAGACGGGAAACCATCGGGGATTCCTTTGAATATGTGGTAGCTCCCCTTGTAAAAGGCAAAATCGAATCCATGCCTACCGGCGGAAACGGCTTCGGCATTTTGGCCGCCAGCAAGGAACAGGAAGCGGCCTGGAAATTTATGAAGTGGTTTATTGAAGATGAAAAGGGTGGCCTTGCATTTGTTATGGGCTCCGGTTACCTTCCCTTTACCAAAACCATGGCGCAGTCAGACGCTATCCAGCAGCTGTGGAAAGAAAGCGACAACTATAAAATCGCTTATGACGCTCTTCAGTACGGCGACGACAGCTACCGAATCGCTAACCTGACTCCTGTAATTGCGGAATTCAGGACCTGTATCCAGGCAATCATGCTGGATGATCAGGATATTGATGAATCACTGAAAACCTTCAGCGATTCCGTAGACATCATTCTCAATGAATAATACCCCCGGGAGAGGCATATGCAAGACTACATAATGGTGCAGCTCGTTTATCTCGGCCGGATTGCCGCCGCAGGACTCTGCGGCGTGGCAATCGGCTGGGAACGCCAGTACCGTACGAAAGCGGCCGGCGTAAGAACCCACTTTATTATTTCTGTTGCAGCTTCACTGATGATGATTATATCAAAATACGGTTTCTATGATGCCATAGGGCCGGATGGGACTTCGGTAGATGTATCCAGGGTCGCATCCGGCATCCTGGCGGGTGTGGGCCTCATGAGCGGCGGGCTTGTCATAACAGGAAAACAAGGCTACGCCAGCGGCATTACAACAGCGGCCGGCATCTGGGCCACCGTGGCAATCGGTATGTCCCTGGGGGCCGGCATGTATATGATCGGGCTGTTTTCCACCCTTTTCCTTCTGTTCGGGCATTTTTTCATGCACAAAAATATCCGGCTGGCCCGGCATTCCTGGAGAGGGCAGATCGATTTCCAGCTTACCAATACGAAGGAAAACATGGAAGAAATCACATCCAGGCTTGCAGAAAACGGTATCGATATCCTCCGTATGAAATGTGAATACAGGGATAAGCACAGTGAACGGCTGCGTATTGTATTTGCGATATCCACCCGTCTGGAACGGGAGGAAGTGGCGGATATCATCGCCGGGATACCGCATCTGTGTTCCTATGAATTTTAGCTTTGTATCCGAAAAGGAGAATAACACAATGAGTGATTTACCTGACACCATGAAAGCGCTGGTAGCCTACGGCAACGGGGACTACCGCCTGGAAACATCCTATCCTGTCCCCGCATGCGGAGAGGACGACATTATTATTAAAACGGAGGGCTGCGGCATCTGTGCGGGCGATCTGAAATGCCAGCATGGAGCCGCCATGTTCTGGGGGGACGAAAAAGAAGCTCCCTGGGTAAAGCCCCCGTTTATCCCGGGCCATGAGTTTGTGGGCCGTATTGTTAAAATGGGGGCCAAAGCGGCTGCGGCAAACGGATTTTCCATAGGTGACCGCATTACCGCAGATCAGATCGTGCCCTGCGGGGAATGCCGGTTCTGTAAAAGCGGCAGATACTGGATGTGCCAGCCCCATTCCATTTTCGGCTTCCAGAATACCAACAACGGCGGTATGGCGGAATATGTGAGATACCCCAAGACTTCGGTTATCTCCAGAGTCCCCGATACTATGCCTTTGGATCAGGCACTTCTGATAGAACCCTATGGCTGCTCCAAGCACGCCGTTGACCGCGCCTTGATTGGAAATGAGGACGTGGTGGTCATTTCCGGCGCCGGTACATTGGGACTGGGAATGATTACCTATGCCAGAATGAAAAATCCCGCCAAACTGATTTCCCTGGATATGGCCGACAACCGTCTGGAAAAAGCAAAAGAATTCGGGGCGGATCTGACCATTAATCCGGGAAAAGAGGATGTTGTACAAAAAATCCTGGATATGACGGACGGATATGGCTGCGACATTTATATAGAAGCAACCGGACACCCCTCCAGCGTGGTACAGGGTCTGAAAATGATCCGCAAGCTGGGACGTTTCGTGGAATTCAGCGTTTTTGGAGAACCGGTTACCGTAGACTGGTCCATTATCGGAGATCGGAAGGAGCTGGATCTTATGGGATCCCATCTCAGCCCTTACTGCTACCCCTTTGTCATTGAAAATATCAGCAATGGAAAGCTGAAAACAGACGGGGTAGTCTCCAAAACCTTCTCGCTGGAAGAGTGGGAAACCGCTTTTGATTATGCCTCCGGAAAATATGGAGATTTCAAAGTAGCTATAACATTTGAATAAAAAGATACATTCCCCGCAGCAAGCTGCGGGGAATTTTATTAAGGTATCTGAAAATTCAGACATGAGTCTATTATAAATAACAGAATCCGTTTTACTCCCAAATATAAGGTATTCACTTCCGAAGCGGATATATCAGTCAAAAAGTAGCGGATTATTGTAATTCAGGCTAGCCGTGTCCTTTTCCATTTGGTATAATTTATCTATTAAAATAAGCTTTATAGATAAAAAACTCAAACTTGGCACCTGCGAAGTTTGAGTAAAAAATTTCCAATTAAGAGGAGGTGCCTAAATGAAAAAGATATTTATTGGAAGTTCAAGCCAGGCGTTTGACAAAGCGCTTGTGATTCAGTCTATCCTTGAAAAACTCGGAGCAAAGACGACACTTTGGCAAGATTCAAATGTCTTCCCGCCTTCGGAATACTTATTTGAAGCACTGTTAAAGGCTGCCCATGGACACAGTGGTGGCGTATTTATCTTTGATCGGGACGACAGGGCTTCGTGTGATACCGGAGAAACATCGAAATGGCTTCCACGGGATAACGTCATATTGGAAGCGGGAATATTTGCCGGAGTTTTGGGAGAAGGAGCTATTGCATTGTGTAAAGTTCCCGGTGTCCATCAAGCTACCGACATAGATGGTAAAATCTATATTCCATACGATCCGGTCCATATGGAAGACATGGAAAAGAAACTGGAACAATGGTTAAACAATAGTGTAAAGGATTACCGGGAAGAACGTTTTAACACAAATGTGCTGATGCTTTCGCGCACCAAATTGCATAAACTCATTTCCGTAGACAGCCGCTTTCATATTTCGGACAATAATTATAAAGATATCCGCTGTATCCGCATAATGAACCTGGCCGGCAGTCTGATTATTAACCCGGAAATGGCTGACTACGGACAGCTTTGTGAAATGAAGGATCTTCAGCTATCAGATGTCCTGAAAATGATATTATCTAAAACAAAAGCAAAAGTAGAGTATATATTGACGGAACCAAATCCGTATAACCTGACGGATGCCGCTACCAAAATCGTCAACAAAGGAGCCGGCAGCACGGAACAAACCATAATCTCAGCACTGCGGGAAATGTACTCCAAGCTTACCACCAATACCGTGTATCAGAAAAGATATAAAAATGTTCCAGTCACATTCTATTTATACCTTCTCAAAATAAGCATGCCCTATGGAATATTGAATGTCGAATTTGGAAATCGCAAATATAACCATGTCAAAGTCGATTTGTATTCCTGTGCGCTTACTGAAGATTATGAGAGAAGGAGTTTTATTATTTGGCAGGAAGATGATCCGGACAATTATAATTTTTTTATCAATAACTTTATTTCCATTAAAAATAACCGATCCATCTGTACCGAGATAAAGGGAGAGGCCGGATTAGAGTCCTTGCAAAAATGGCTGACGTGAGGTAAATAAAATGAATTATATATATGGAAAAGATCTAACGAGCGCCCTGGATTCTGAATACCGGGTGTATTTATGCGGAAATCTGAAAAAACCGCAGGATTTAAAGTACATACATGATGAAAAAAATGAAATGGGCATCAGCCACTACCGAAAATTTACGGCCGACATTCCGCACCTGCATACCCAGGCACTAGAATACAATTACCTGATAAGCGGCAGCAGCAAAATATTAATTCTTGACACGGGGGAAGAGTTTGTTTTTGAGGAAGGTTCTATTTTCGTAATACCTCCGATGACTAAATATGCGTCAAAACATCTGGCGGATACAAAAATATTGTTTTTTAAATCTCCCGGCGGGAATGATAAGCAATTGATCGAGGTGGATGACAAGGTATCAAAGTGGCTTTCCGCATGGTAACGTAACATCTGTAAGGGAAAGAAATACCGGCGGCGGCGGGTCAGCCAAAAGCCCTTTTCCTTCTTTGCCGATATGTCCTTTTAGCCCGCAGCCTGTACGAATCACATCTTCTAATGGAATATATTACAGAAAAACTAGTGACAGAAGGATCTGTCCGCCTGAGGAGAGACATCTATGAGAGGAATAGGAACCATCATTAATGTAGCCGCTGTTATTTCCGGCGGCGGCATCGGACTGCTTTTGAAGGGAGGACTTAAGGAACGGTATCAGCAGATCCTGATGCAGGCCCTGGGGGTCTGCACCATATTTATAGGCATTTCTGGTGCCCTGAAGGGAATGTACCGCATAGAAGACGGTATTCTGGAAACCTCGGGAACCATGCTGCTGATCTCTTCTCTGGTCCTGGGTTCTCTTATCGGGGAATGGATCCAAATAGAAAAATGGATGGATCATTTCGGGGAATGGCTACGTATCAAAGCGGGCGGAAAAAATGACAGCCAGTTTGTTGAGGGGTTCGTATCCGCATCCCTGATCATCTGTGTCGGTGCCATGGCTATCGTGGGCGCTCTGGAGGACGGTATGCGGGGCGATTATTCCATGCTGGCCGCCAAGGCTGTCCTGGATGGGATTATCGTTCTCGTGTTTGCCTCTTCTTATGGAAAAGGTGCCATCTTCTCCGCACTTCCTGTAGGCATATGGCAAGGCGGCATAACACTCTTTGCCGGATTTCTGGAACCTGTTCTCACAGCACAGATCATATCCGATCTTTCTTTTGTGGGTAATGTCCTGATTTTCTGTGTGGGAGTCAATCTTGCCTTCGGCAAAAAATTCCGCGTGGGAAATATGCTGCCAGCTCTGCTGGCTGCCGGGATACTGGATGCCATCATTGCCTTGTTTTAATATAGTAAGGAGAAAATATAAAATTGTTTAAATTAAAAAGTATTATTAAAGAAAAATCATCTATTTTTAAGTCTATTCTGAAATTTTCCGCAAAAAAGGTCACGCTTTACAATGTCATATTTCCGCTGTGGCTTCTGTGGCTTTTTCCTGTTACCTGGATAGTCATCCTGCCAGCCAACTTTCTGATTGATTTGGCCGTGCTCGTCATCACCATGCGCTGCCTGAAGCTTTCCGGCCGTAAGGAAACGGCCAGACGTTCCATCTGGAAAATATGGCTCTTCGGTTTTCTTTCCGATTTTGTGGGAACCTTTTTCATGTTCCTGGTAAACATTATTGATTCCCTTCTGGATTTTCCGCATTATCAGTCTCCCGTTCGCCAATGGTGGTACAATAATATGACAAATGCCGTTACCTTCAACCCCTTTTCCACTCTCCCGGCATTTCTCTGGTCGGCCGCCTGCATTCTTCTCAGCGGCTTGTGCATTTACCTGTTTAACTATCATTTCTCCCTGAAAAAAGCAGTGCCGGATTCTGTTATCCGGAAAAAACTGGCCCTCTCCCTTTCCGTTTTCACAGCTCCTTACCTGTTTTTGCTTCCTACCTCCTGGTTTTATATGTAACCTTTCCTGGTTCTTCCCGCTGCCGGCTGCAGGTACCTCCGATACTGTTCACGCCCCCTAAAGCAATAATATACTGGACAAATGAAACCTGTCTTTGGTATCAGACATTAAAAAATGGCGTTAACTGATTGAAAAATAAAAGCTGTTGCGGTGAATGTGAAACCCGCAACAGCTTTTTAAGTGTGAGCGATATTCAAATTTTCTGGTTTAATATTGTCTTTATCTGGCTTTCCGTCAGGAAGTAATTCATCA
>OJIY01000060.1_pt1 | contig 136706 bp, 110 predicted proteins | sample 1596061 | NCBI WGS metagenome assembly OJIY01 (sample SAMEA4350111, study PRJEB24818) | metagenome | biome: human; feature: gut; material: faeces | place: Denmark | collected 2013-09 | reverse complement strand
GCCCCGAAACTGCCGACAACCATAACAGCCAGCAACAATGTCATCAAGGTATACTATAAAGCAGATGAAAGCCAGAAGCTGGACTACCGTGTAGAGTATTACCTGGAAGGGATGGATGCCCCGTTTGATACCTTAAAGGATCAGAATGTCCTGGTAGCGGAACCGGAAGTAAAGGCAGTGGCGGACAGCAGTAACGTACCGGCAGGATATACCCGGAGCACAACAGCCCCGAAACTGCCTGCAACCATAACCGCGACGGACAATGTCATCAAAGTATACTATAAAGTAGATGAAAGCCAGAAGCTGGACTACAGAGTAGAACATTATTTAGATGGTGAAACATTTCCTTTTGATATCACAACGCAACTGAGCGTGCTGGTGGCAAGTCCTGAAGTAAAAAATGTGTCGGATAGTGATACACTTCCTGCCGGTTATACACGTAATAGGGTTGAACCAGTATTGCCAACTACTATTACGAAAGAAAATAAGGTAATTAAGATAATATACTCTGAAAATGAAATCACAATCAATTACACCGCCGACACAAACGGAAGTGTAACGAATGCCAGTGAAACAATACACGCAGTAAGCGGGAAACCTCAGGGTTCCACAGCGACAGCTTCTAATGGTTATCATTTCGTTAACTGGACAAATGAAGCTGGTGAAGTAGTGAGTACGGATGCAGCATATGTGCCTGCTAAAGTGGGCGGTTTACATGTAGCAGCAACCTATACCGCACATTTTGAAGCGGATCCTGTTGCACCTCCCACGGAACCGACTCCTGATGAACCCACCGGAACAACGCCTGATGGACCGACTCCCGCAGCCGCCCCTACAGCAGCAACTGGTGTGCTGGGTGAAGCCTTTGCGCCGGTACAGCCTGAAGTAGGAGTCCTTGGGGAAGCACTGGCACCCGAGGTAGGAGTCCTTGGGGAAGCCAAAGGACCCGGAACCGGAGACGCAGCACCCATCGCCGGATGGTCACTTCTCATAGTAGGAGCGATTATCACATTGGGCATTACAGCAAGAAAGCGTAAAAAAGAAGAACAGTAGAATAAAAAGGTTGTCAACGTAAAGGAACGGGGTCATTGTGAAAACAATGGCCCCTCCGTTACTGTTTTCGGCCCCCTGTACTGCTGCCCGTTCCTTTCATTTTTATTTCATCCAGAATATCCTTGACAAACCATCCAGTTACCCGCTATGATAAATTTGTAATTACATTTTCAGGTGCTTACAAAATAAATAGAAATCAGAGGTCATAGAGATTGATTATTAGAATAAGATTCAGATAACTATTCCGAAGAAAATATATGCGCATGAAAGCCTGAAGAGTATTTGAAAATTCATTCCGGCGAGATTCACGCACCACTTTGTGTGGAATTAATCCCAAGTCCAATTACCGTAGACTGCATCGTCTCGTGAATTTGGGACATAATTCTTTGCAAATTTTGATGTACATCTTGCAGAAAACGATTTTCAAACACATGCTGACGAAACCTGGGTGACAGAAAACGGGGACAGCGGCAGGTTTTTTGTATAATGCAGCGTATAAGGGGAATAGTATTTGTTTCTTAGGCATAATCCGGGGATAGATATCGGTCGGAATATGCAGGAAGCAGTCTCTTTTTTTGTACCTGAAAATGAGAAAACGGAGGTAAAGAAATGTTTTTTAATAATATGAAATGTTTTATCAGATTAAGGAATGGAAACAGGAACGGAAACCTTATATAGATAAGTTTGTGTCTGCGCTGCTGTCACAGACTTATACCTGCCGGAGCAGGTAAGTAACTCAAACTTTGCAGGTGCAAAGTTTGAGTTAGTAGCATAATATTGAGAAGCGGCGTAGAAAAGAGGAAATGAATGAACGAAAATAATAAAATACAGCAGGAAAATATATCCCGTGTTCTTCTGGTAGGGGTTAATGTAGATGACAATCCTGACTTTGAAACCTCCATGGAAGAGCTGGAAAGCCTTGCCGATGCTTGTGAAATGGAGGTGGCGGCAAAAATAGAGCAAAATCTTTCTTCTCCCAATCCTGCTTTTTATATTGGAAGCGGTAAGGTCAGGGAGGTACAGGAAACCGTGGAGCTTATGGATCTGGATTACGTGATATTTGATGACACCTTATCCCCCTCCCAATTAAAAAACCTGCAAAAAGAAGTGGGAGTCCCCATAATGGATCGTACCAATCTGATTCTGGAGATTTTCTCACGGAGGGCCAAAACCCGGGAGGCAAGACTTCAGGTAGAGTCTGCAAATCTCCAATATATGCTGCCCCGGCTGGTTGGTATGCGGGAGGCTCTTGGCCGGCAGGCCGGAGCCAGCGGAAGCATGAGTAATAAAGGTACCGGTGAAAAGCAGATAGAGCTTGACCGCCGGAAAATCGAAAAAAGGATTAGTGAACTGAGGCGGGAGCTGGAATCTATAGAGCATGACAGAAATACCCAGCGAAAGCGCCGAAATGATTCTTCCCTTCCCCAGGTGGCGCTTGTGGGGTATACCAATGCGGGAAAATCCACCCTTATGAACAAGATGGTGGAAACCTATGTGGGGAAAGAGGAAAAAATGGTAATGGCCAAGGATATGCTCTTTGCCACGCTGGATACTACCGTCCGGAAAATCAACCAGAATGACAAAAAGGATTTTCTGCTGTCGGACACCGTTGGTTTTATCAGCAAGCTGCCACACGGTCTGGTTAAGGCCTTCCGCTCCACTCTGGAGGAGGTCCGTTATGCAGATTTGCTTTTGCAGATTGTGGATGCATCGGATGAACATTACCGGGAACACATCCAGGTAACGGAGGAGACCCTGCAGGAACTGGGGGCGGAAAAAATCCCCTGTATTTATGTTATGAATAAGGCGGATCTCATTATGGCTGAGGAAGATCTCCCGAAATTGGACGGAGATAAAATATTCATGTCTGCCCGCCAAGGCATCGGCCTGCAGGAACTTTTACAGATGATTAAAAAAAGGGTATTCTCAGGCAATCGGGAAGGTGTATTCCTGATCCCATATGATAAAGGGGAGATTGTCAGCTACCTGAACGGCAACGCTACTGTGATAAGCCAGGAATATCTGGCGGAAGGGGTAAAGCTCTTTGTGGATTGCAGAGAGAGCGATTATACGAAATACCGGGAATATCTGGTTCTGGAGGATTGAGCCTTACGAATCCCCGTACCGCGTTGAGAAACAGAATGAAAATTCCCCAACACGGCATAACAGGGAATAAATCAGATACATGATTTTTCCCTGTTTTCTTATTTTTAGAGTTTATCTGCCTGCGGACAGGATGCTTTCCGCAGCAGCCTCACGCCCGGGAAAGTTAACACCCCGCAGGCGGCAGCCATGGACAGGCAGAGCCATTTTGTTTCCGGGACAGGATCCAGAAGAGATGCCAGATACGTACCGGCAAAATTAAAGAGCATATGAAAAAGCATTGGCGCAGTAAGGTTTTTGAAGGATTTGCAGAGCCAGCCGAGAACAAGACCCAGCAGAAAAGCATAGATACCCTGAATCGGATTCAGATGGGAAATGCCGAACAGGGCTGCCTGTATGAAATTGGCGGCCCAGAAGGCAATTCCTGTCTTTTTTAGATAATGGAGGGTAAGCCCTCTGAAAATAAGCTCTTCACTCAGCGGGGCAAGAACCAGTGTGGCTATGGTGGAAAGGAAAGTAAGACTGCCGATTCCGTTATCCTCCATCAACATGTTGTATTCGGCAATGATATCCGGAACCAGATAATCTGCTGCCATCAACAGGAGGGAAACAAAAAAGTACATGCCATGGGACAGCAGTAAAATACCCGCCGCACCGCGGAAAGAGAGCACTTTTTTGGAGGAGGCCCTTACTTGCCTGCGGAGAAAACCCAGATAATACCAGCATCCGAAAACAAACAGGGTCAGGAGCTGGACAAAAATCAGGATTTCCACCGTATGTTCCGTATAATAAGCATATACCACATCATCAAACATGGACGGATTCACACCAGGCTGTATCGAAACATAGGCGGAAATGGCGGCAAAAATGCATTGTATCCCCAAAACCTGCAGCAGCAGCATAAGGAACAAAGGCAGCAAAGAAAGCAGTCCATAACCGATTTTTTTCCCTTTATGCATAGGTAATATCCTCCTGATTGGCAATTACGGACATTTGTTTTATTATATGCCTGTACATGCGCCTGCTGCAAGCTTATAAACAAATCGGCGTGCAGTATATGCATTGACATCCATATATGACTGCCCTAGAATGGAAAAAGAATGAATACACGGCTCGGATACAGAACAGGGCAAAGGTCTGTCTGGCCTGTGTTGTGAACCATATGATGGACAATCATCTGAAATCCAAGTTTCTGGTCAATTCGCCCGGCAGAAATTGCCGGGCGGTTCCATTATGATATACATTCGAATACAAGGCAGCCTTATCAAAATATCTTTTTATCTCTGTTACATTCCCTGATCACTTCTATTTCTTCCTCATCATAAGGGGTAAAATCAGGATGAAAGATATCATGCATCCACAACCTTGTGTCAATATCAGGCAGATTTTTAATGAACTCCCAAACATAATTAAACTGGGCTTTTCCATTGACAAATCCAAAAAAATAACTTCCTATTTTTTCCCTTTTCCAGAGAGGAAGATGGGTCTGGATGATGCTGCGGTAAGGGCGGTGCATCCATTCAGTGTTAATTAACGGCCTTTTGTATTCTTTCAGACAGTTGATATACATACGGGAGTGAGTATAATCGCCATAAAAATGGAAGGTAATAATATCGGATAGTTCAAGAGCTTCTCTTTCCACATCCGCATAAATCCCCGGGCTTTTTAACCATCCATAGGGATGGTCGGCTCCTGCACCCCACACATCTGCGGTGAGAGGTTGTTTTACATTTTCTTCACGCATCCACGCAAAAATTTTTTTCATTAAGGGAATAGATTTGTTCATGCGCTGGGAATTCCCTGCTTCATTCCAGATATTCCAAATCAGAATCCGGTTATCCTGTCCATAGGTCTGCGCAAGCTCTTTTACATAAGCCTGTACCATCGTTTCCATTTCCGGTTCGTCTGTAATGTCATATCCGATAATGTCTCCATTTTGGGTATCTTCATCAAACGGAGTGACAGGAGTTCCCCCAAAATAGCCGGGAACCGGTTCCGGCTGCGGTCCCAGAACCGGATCGGTGTATTTGGACTTTGCTACACAGCAGTCATTGAACAAGACAGGCATCATGGTCATATGATACAGCTCCAGGAGAGATAATAGCTCTTCTAAGTTTTTCATAAAAGAATCATGCTGAACTCTCCAGAGATAGAAGGGTAGAAAAAAGCGTATGCTGTTAAAACCCAGGCTTGCAGCCAGAGCAATTTCCTTTGCGGATTCCCTGTAGGCTTTTTCATGATCATATGCCTGAAGCAGCCAGATTCCTCCGTTTACAGCACCGCTGGGAATAAAATTAAAGCCTGTAATCCAGGGTTGTGCTTTGTACCAGCTCCAGATTTCTTCTTCAGTCCATTTTTGTTTCATTTTTTATGCTCACCAATCCTTTCTATATTTTTATTGCCCTTATAAAAGGTACCAACAGCTGTTTATGATTTTACTGCTCCAGCCGTCATGCCTGCCACAATGTATTTCTGGGCACAGAAGTATACTGCCACGGCCGGTATCATGGAAAGGATGGAGGCCGCAAATGCCAGGTTGATATTGCTGGTATACTCTCCAAAGAAAAAAAACTGCATCAGGGGGAGCGTTTTTACTTCATCCTTTTGTACCATGATCAATGGAAGGAAAAAGTCGTTCCAGGAAGCCAGGAAACACAAAACCACAACTGTCATGGTGATAGGCTTAAGAAGCGGGAAAACAATGCGGATAAACACCTGATAGCGGTCACAGCCGTCGATTCGCGCGGCTTCTTCCAGTGCAATTGGGACGCTCTTGATAAAGCCTGCATACAGGAAAATATAGTACCCCATATATACACCAAGCTCCGTAAAAATCAGTCCCCACAGAGTGCTTAGTGCATGCAGGGAATACAGTTCTCTGTATAGAGGAAACATGATGGTCTGAAAGGGAATTAAAATGACCATTTGAAAAAAATAAAAAATAAAATTATAAAATTTGTTGTTTTTTCTTGTAATAATATAAGCGCTCATGGAACAGATCATGACAATAAGAATCACAACGCAGATCGCCACAATCGCACTGTTTTTAACCGAGTTAAAATAGTTTTTCAGTTCAAAGGCATCCACAAAATTCTGAAGATAAAGCGTTGTGGGAAAAGCCAGCTTGGTCTTTGCAAATTCTGTTTTGGACTTGAACGCATAACAGATTGCCACGTAAAAGGGAGCCAGACAGATTAGGGCAAAGAGCCACAGGACAATTATACGGACAGCAGTCTGTACTTTATATTTTTTTGTATGTCTCATAACTCAATCTCCCTTCTTCTCAGCATTTTGGTAATCATAGTAGAAAGAATGATACAGAAAATCAGATAAAGCACTGCCACAGTCTGTCCATATCCTACCTTGTTGAACGGAAACAGATACTGATAAATATAATATGCCATGGATTCACTGGCATGACTGGGACCTCCCTGGGTAGCGACATAGGAATAGTCATACATACGCAGTCCACCAGCCAGCCATAATGGAATACAATAGGTAAAGGCAGGTGCGATCATGGGAATTGTGATATTTTTGAACTTTGCCCAGAAACCTGCGCCATCAATGGTGGCTGCCTCATAATAATCGGAGGATACTCCCTTCAGAGCCGCCAGGTAAATCATCATGGCCAGACCGGCCTCTTTCCAAATGGCCATGGCGCACAGACCAAGCAGTACGGTTTTTTTTGAAATTAGAGGGCTTGACCAGCCGATCATTCCGAAAAAGTCGCTGTAAACATACATCCACATGTAGGAAACGAGTACCAGGCTGACAACCAGAGGAATAAACACAATACTTTTGATGACATTAACGCCCTTAAATTCCTTTTCTACCATCATAGCCAGACCCAATCCCAATGCATTGATCAGAACCAGGGTAACCAAAGTAAAAATGGCGGTATTACGGATCGGCAGCAAAAGATCTTTGTCCTGGAAAACGGTAATATAGTTCTTAAGTCCCACATAGCTGATATCCTTTGACATTCCATTCCAGTCTGTAAAGGTATAACGGATTCCGGAAATCAACGGAATTATTATAATAATAATGAATATGACAAGGGAAGGAAGAAGAAAACTGAAATCCTTCGCCTCGTTTTTGATCCATCTTTTTTTCTTATCGCTCAATTTTGTCATAAATCTATCCTTCTACTTACTTATTAAAAGGGGCATCGAGCGCAGCCGATGCCCACATTTTTATGTCTGATTCCGGTTACTTTCCTGCAGCCGCGAAACCTTCATCCATTTCCGCTATAAACTCTTCCTTTGTCATTTCATCATCCATTGCAAAGTCACGAAGAGAATTGGTGTATACGGTGCTGAACTGACCGGTGAAGTTGGAAACAGAAGACCATGCAGTAGTTTTCTTTGTGGCTATCTCATTAGCGATATCCTGAGCCGCCTGAGGCAGTGTATCACATTCCACCCCTTCCAGTGCACTCAGCTGGGATGCGGTACCGCACCAAACGGAGTTAACCTCTGCTCTTGTTGCATACTCAAGAAATGCAAGAGCCGCCTCTTCATTGGGACTTCCCTCGGAAATCATCCAGGAATCATCTATGCTGACAGGAACGTAGCACTCATCCGCATTTTCCTCGGAAGGATAGGTAAATCCACCGTAGTTACCATCAGGATTGTAATCCATGATAGCCCCAAGTCCCCAGGTTCCGATGATAATCATACCCGTTTCGCCGTTTGCAAACATCTGTTCCGCTCTGGCTGTATCAATGGTCTTGCAGTCGGAGTTCTGGTAGTTGAGCATAATCTCTCTCCACTGATCAAGCGCTTCGGAATATCCGGGATAGTCGGCAAGGCTTGCACCATCCATCAATTCCTGAGCGTTATTCTGAGCCTGATTCCATTTAGAACCATAGTAAATGGTATACCAGTTTGCACCGTATGCGATATCATCCTGATAGCCCGCTGCACATGGTGTGATGCCGGCGGATTTCAGGGCTTCACAGGTTTCAATAAATTCAGAATAGGTGGTGGGGACGGACAGTCCCTGTTCTTCAAAAATATCCTTATTATAGAATACTACGTTGGCCATCTGATCCAGAGCTACGCCATATATGCCATTATTGTAGGTAACGCAATTGGTTGAACTCTCAGATAATCTGCTAATGAAATCTTCACCGCTTAGATCCTTGATGAGGCCGTTGTCGATCAGGTCTGTGTAAGATTTTGGTTGTCCGAAAATAACATCGGGGGCTTCATCTGTGGAGAATCTCAGTTTGATTACATCGGAGTAGTTATCCATTGCCATGGCTTCTACATTTACTGTTATGTTGGGATATTCTTCTTTGAAGCCCTCTACCAGTCCGTCCAAAGCTGCCAGCTTGGCGGTTTCTGTCAGATAATGGATAATATTCAGTTCACCTGAGATATCGGAAGATGCGGCGGAAGCCTCTTTGGTTTCCGCTGTAGTCTCTGCAGCAGCGGTGTTTTCGGAAGCAGCCTCTGCAGCAGGTTCTGATGTGGCGGTGCTTGTACTTGATCCGCAACCGGTGAGCAGAGACAGCATCATAGCTGCGGACAGTAGTAGACTAATAACTTTACGCTTCATAATTATTCCTCCTGTTTTTTGATATATTTATTTTAACAGGACAAACGGAAAATAAAAATTTGAGAATCCTATCATTTCCAAAGTGTAATTTATTTAAAATTATGCTTTTTTATGGGGAAATTTTATCATCCGCCCTTCCCGGTAAAAGGGAAAAAACCGCTGAAAGCAACGGGAATAAAGCAAGTCTGTGCAGTATGTGCACAGACTTGCTTGACAGCAGTATGTTAATGGTATTCCTTTGGAGAACAGCCGGTGATTTTTTTAAAGACCTGGTAAAAGTAAGCATAATTCGAAAATCCAACAATTTCTGCAATTTCATAAACCTTTAAATCGCCCTTTTGAAGGAGCTTTTGTGCTTTTTGGATTCTGATTTTATTAAGAATATTCACGAAGGACTCACCGGTTTCCTTTTTCAGGATCCGGCAGAGATGGCTCTCCGAAATGCCTGCGTCTTCCGCCGCATCATATAACGTAATATTTTCCATATAATGTGTATTGATAAAATCCAGAACCTTTCTTCCCTGACAGGATATCTGGCTGTTCTCCTGCTGGAGGCTGCCAATGGTTTGGGCCGTATAGGTTCTGATGTATGAGATAATACTCTGCATGCTGTCAATTTTGTGCATGTCCTCCAGGATGGTTTCCATTGATTTGAGAGGACAGTCTCCGGTATTCCGTTCCTGCATACTGCAGGTAATGGTAAAGGCAATCTGCATAAATATATTTTTAATATATTTTACATCATAACAGGTTTCCTGAACGATCAATTCAATAAATTCTTCCAGCAGATGGGTGAAGTCCCCTGGTTCCGTATATAGTACCCGGAACATATCCTGCATTTTTCTGCTTAACGTATATTCATTTCGGAAGCTTTTACTGGTGATGCTTTTATAATGGATGACAGTCTTATTTTCCAGAAAAAACCGGCTTTCTGCGGAGAATGTCGCCTCCTCATACAGTTTTGGCAGGGAGGCCAGGCTTCTCTCGGAAAAATCGCTGATGCCCACAAATAAATCTGTATGGAGTGTTCGCCCGGTTTCCACAATCCGGTTTGCGATCTTCAGAGCGGCCAGGTCATAATCACACACAATCTGTATTTTCTGAAAAACAAGTAAAATCAGAAAACCTTCTTTAATACGGGCATGGACGTATTTAAACTGATATAAGGTTTCCTGGACCGAAAGGCATTGCCGGATTTGAACAGTAAGCTGATCGACACTTTCCGGAGAAAGAAAATCTGCTGTGCTGACCAGCATCAGTTCATAGCCTGCCGGCCGCCATTCCGGCTGCAGCATTTCTTCCAGTTCGGTCACTGACCGGGTCACCCCATTGATGCCATCTAACAGCAAATGCCCGGCCCAGTTTTCATAATCAGAGCGGAGTTTCCTGCGCATAACGGCAGTCTGCCTTTCCCGATCGAGTTTTTCTCCGGCGCGTAATAAGATTGCCTTCAGGGCTTCGTTATCCAGGGGCTTCAGCAGATAATCAAAAGCTCCGATTTGCAGGGCGGTCTGCGCATAGGAAAACTCATCATATGCGGTGAGAAAAATAAAAAGAATTCGTTCCTTGCTGTCCATAAGCTGTTTTGCCACTTCCAGACCGGTCATGCCGGGCATATTGATATCCAGAATGGCGATATCCGGATGGTATAAAGTGAGCTGTTTCATAGCATCGATACCGTTCCGGGCGCAGCCCACCAGCTGGAATCCCCATTCTTCCCAGGGGACCGTGGCCTGAAGCGCCTGTATAGTCAAATGATTATCATCCGCAACGACTATTTTATACATTCTCTTCCTCGCATTTTTCCAAAGGCAGTGTAATTCTGACAATCATGCCATTTCCAGGTGAACTTTCCATCTGGATGCCATATTCCGGCCCATATAGGATATGGATCCGCTTCTGAATGCTGCGGATTCCTATGTGTGCCCGGCCGTGACCCGAATCCTCCTGTCCTTCCTCCGCCAGAATCCGGTCTATTTCTTCCTGACGTGTTCCTTCTCCGTTGTCATACACTTCAAGAATAAGGCAGTCTTTTTTCTTCCTGGAGGTAATCACGATAATACCGTCATCCTTAATAAGATGCAGGCCGTGGATAATAGAATTTTCAACAACCGGCTGAAGGAGAAGTTTGGGAACCAGGTACTGTTGTGTTCCGGTTTCGATAGAAATATCCCATTCCAAACGGCCGCCCCCCGTCACAAGTTTTTGCAGATCCAGGTAATAACGAATATACAGAAGCTCCTCCTGCAGTGGAATTTTCTGGGTATTCCCGTTGATGGAAGCCCGGAGCAGATAACCCAGCATATGGATAGCATGTACAATTTCCTCCTGGCCGGACAGTTTAGCCATGGAACTGATGGATTCCAGTGTGTTATATAGAAAGTGGGGATTCATCTGGGCAAGAAGGGCATTATATTCCGCCCGTTCCCGGAGTGTACTGTCCTGGGCCATTTTTTCCACACTCTGGGTAAGTTCCCCATACATGGTATTGAACTGATAGCAAAGGTAGGAAGTTTCATCCCGTGTGCGGGGGACAATATGTTCAACAGGTTTTCCTGCATTAATATCTCTGAAGCTTTTATCAAGTGCCAGAATATTTCCCAACATTCCCCGAAGCAGATATGTAATCATCAGAATTACTCCAATTAGTACCACTAACTCTACAATCAGAAGAATGCCGGCCAGGGATTTGGTACGGGCCAGGATGGTACTTTTGTTGACAAGGGCTTCCAGTGTCCAGCCTCGCTTGCCTACTGACGTGGAAGAAATAAGATACTGTTCCCTTACAGATTCGCTTTCACTGTGCAGAGAGTGCCTCAGCTCTTCGCTGCAATATAGCAAACAATCGTTTTCATCATAGATAATACTGGAAAAATCATGATCTCCAAGCAGCGTGTGGAAATAGTCCTTGTCAAAAGTCAGGCAGACGATTCCTTTATAATCTGTGGTTTCCGAATGAATATAGTGTTTAATCAGGTAGATTTCATCGGGTCTGTCGGGAAAGCTGCGCCACAGGGTACTGCCCTGACGGGGGAACATGGTCTTATAGTTATCCCGGATTTCCTGATACACGGTTTTTTCCTTAAAATTTTCCAACTGCAGTTCTTCTGTGGTATCGTAGTAATAACTGCAGCTATACTGATCAAGTATATAAATACTCTTCACATTGGTGCCGCGCATTTTCATTAGTGTGGCCAGCCTTTTCAAACTTCTTTCCACGTCTGCCACATAAAGGTTGCTCAGATCATTCTGGTAGGAAAAGACAGAACAGTATTCGAGTTCTGTCACCAGCTTCTCTTCAATGGTTGAAATCAGATTGTCGATATTATCCGAAAGGATCTGATTTCCGTCTTCCATATAGAAGAATTCCTTTTTTGTGATATCCTCCCGGTAAATCCAGTATACCATCAGGTCGGAGAGAACAATGGTGATAATAGTAGAAAGAATACAACATAAGATCATTTTTTTCCGAATCCCCAGAAAGGGTTTCTTACGTAGTTTTTTCATAATTTACCTCTGTCCCAGTTCCTGAAAATAGCTGGAAAAGCTGTTTAAGCCTGCCCTTATAATACCTTAAATCGTTATTTTAGACAACCTCAAAGATAGCTATGGAAAGTGATCACTGTACGATACAGCCTTCTTAGGGCGCAGCAGGTAAAACTGTAACTAGTCTGTACCCGTCTATACCCATATTTACAAAAGAAGTTGACAAATCCGCAAAAGTTTCCTAATATCAATACAGACATATTGATAAAGCAACGAAAAGGAAAAGTAAGCTGCCGGCCTGATTCCCAGAGAGAAAACCACAGGTGGAAGGTTTTCATGAAGCCGCAGCCCAACCGGCCTTGGAGCTTTGTGCGAAGGAACGGATAGGTTCCCCAAGTACAGCGTAATTCCGGCGTTAACGGAAAAGTGAGAGAATGCGTCCCCCCGGACGTATTAATCAGGGTGGTACCGCCGGTTTTCCGGTCCCTCAGACAGGTTTCCCTCGGGAAGCCCGGATGGGAGATCAGAAAACGGCGGTTTTTTGTTTCCCGGAATTTCTTGCCGGAGACAAGGGACAAAACCTTCCGTGGATTTGATGGAACAAAAAAGGTAACTGTGAAGGTACGGAACAGTTACAAAACAAGCAAGGATGAAAAAGGAGAAAGAAAAAATGGCAGACAAGAAATTGGTGGAAGCAATAACCTCCATGGATGAGGATTTCGCCCAGTGGTACACCGATGTGGTAAAGAAGGCGGAGCTGATTGATTATACCAGTGTAAAAGGCTGTATGGTAATCAAGCCGGCCGGCTATGCAATCTGGGAGCTTATCCAGAAGCAGCTGGATGACAGATTCAAGGCAACCGGCGTGGAAAATGTCTATCTTCCCATGTTTATTCCGGAAAGCCTTCTTCAGAAGGAGAAGGATCATGTGGAGGGTTTTGCCCCCGAAGTGGCATGGGTGACCCATGGCGGCCTTACGCCCCTTCAGGAGCGTCTGTGTGTACGCCCTACCTCAGAAACCCTTTTCTGTGATTTTTATAAAAACGATATCCATTCCTACCGTGATCTTCCCAAGGTATATAATCAGTGGTGTTCCGTTGTCCGCTGGGAGAAGGAAACAAGACCGTTCCTGCGTTCCCGCGAATTCCTGTGGCAGGAGGGCCATACTGCCCATGCCACCATGGAAGAAGCTGAGGAGCGCACCATCCAGATGCTGAACCTGTATGCGGATTTCTGTGAGCAGGTTCTGGCTATGCCTGTCATCAAAGGGCGTAAGACGGAGAAAGAAAAGTTTGCAGGGGCGGAATCCACCTATACTATTGAAGCGCTGATGCATGACGGGAAAGCCCTTCAGTCCGGCACCAGCCATAACTTCGGGGACGGTTTTGCCAAAGCCTTCGGAATCCAGTTTACGGATAAGGATAATACCCTGAAATATGTATACCAGACCTCCTGGGGGATGACGACCCGTCTGATCGGCGCTATCATCATGGTGCACGGAGACAATTCCGGCCTGGTACTGCCTCCCCGGGTGGCGCCTACCCAGATCGTGATCATCCCTATCCAGCAGAAAAAGGAAGGCGTTTTGGAAACCGCTTATGCCCTGAAAGACAGACTCAGCAATTTCCGGGTAAAGGTGGATGATTCCGACAAAAGCCCCGGATGGAAATTCTCCGAACAGGAAATGCGCGGGATTCCTATCCGTGTGGAAATCGGGCCTAAGGATATTGAAGCAGGGAAATGCGTGATCTGCCGCAGGGATACCAGAGAAAAGACAGAGGTTGCCCTGGATGAACTGGAGGTTACGGCAGGTGCCCTTCTGGAGCAGATTCAGACGGATATGCTGGAGCGTGCCCGTGCCCACAGGGATTCCCATACCTACGTGGCTGAAAATATGGATCAGCTGGAAGAAATCCTTAACAGCAAACCTGGCTTTGTAAAAGCGATGTGGTGTGGAGATCAGGCCTGTGAAGATATCATAAAGGAAAAGTATGCCGCCACCAGCCGCTGCATGCCTTTTGAACAGGAGCGGCTGTCCGATACATGCGTATGCTGCGGAAAGCCTGCGAAGAAAATGGTTTATTGGGGAAGAGCTTATTAATTTTTACGTGTTTCCACATTGTGGAAAAGTATGTTAGAATAGCATTATATAAAAAGCAGGAGGGTATCGGAAATATGAAGGTTTTGGTTATCAACTGCGGCAGCTCTTCCCTGAAATACCAGCTGATAGACAGCGACAGTGAAGAGGTACTGGCAAAAGGTTTATGTGAAAGAATCGGCATTGACGGCAGCAATATCGCCCATCAGCCGGCAGGCGGGGAAAAGGTAAAGCAGGAAGCGGATATGCCGGATCACACCGCGGCGGTTAAACTGGTTATTGAAAAGCTGACGGACGAAAAGGTGGGAGTGATCCGTTCCCTTACGGAGATAGATGCCGTAGGGCACCGTATGGTTCACGGCGGCGAGAACTTTTCCGGTTCGGTACTTATCAATGAGGAAGTGCTCCAGGCGATTGAGGACTGCAATGACCTGGCGCCCTTACATAACCCGGCGAACCTCATCGGTGTCAGATCCTGTCAGGCCATTATGCCCGAAGTGCCGATGGCGGCGGTATTTGACACAGCTTTTCATCAGACGATGCCGGAGAAAGCCTATTTGTACGGCCTCCCTTATGAGTACTACAAAAAATATAAAATCAGACGTTATGGCTTCCATGGCACCAGCCACGATTTTGTTTCCAAACGTGCAGCCGAAATCCTGGGAAAAGACAGAAAGGATCTGAAGATCGTCGTTTGCCATCTGGGCAACGGCGCTTCCGTGTCCGCAGTAAAATATGGGGAATCCGTGGATACCTCCATGGGACTCACACCGCTGGAGGGCCTTATTATGGGAACCAGGAGCGGGGATATGGATCCTGCCATTGTTTCCTTCCTGGCTGAAAAAGAAGGCATGAGCGCTTCCCAGGTCATTGACGTCTGCAATAAGAAATCCGGCGTCCTCGGCCTTTCCGACGGCTATTCCAGCGATTTCCGGGATCTCGTGCAGGCCTCGGAAGCCGGAAATGATCAGGCAAAGCATGCGCTGGAGGCATATGCTTACCGTGTGGGCAAATATATCGGCGCTTATGCGGCAGCCATGAACGGTGTGGACGTGATCGTATTCACGGCCGGCGTGGGTGAGAACAATTCGGAAGTACGTGCAATGATTGCCCAGTATATCGGATATCTGGGGACCAATATTGATTTGGAGAAAAATAAGGTGCGCGGGGAAGAAATCATTCTTTCCGATGAAGGAAGCGCGGTGGTTACCATGGTAGTTCCCACCAATGAAGAGCTTGCCATTGCCCGCGAAACAGTGCGGCTGGTAAACTAGTGCTCCATCCGGCCAGAAACGTTACTGACAGGATGGAGCACTAGGCAGCAGGATCGGACCGTAAATGCAGAGGTGCCGGAAGCGGGTTCCTAACCAAGAAAGTAACCCGCTTCCGGCATCTTTTTCCTTTCAAGAAAAAAGCAGGAGAGCATAAGGATGAACAATGAATATATCGCAAGCGTGAATTCGGGTGTTTTTTATCTGATAGTAGCCTGTGTCCTTCTTTTTATTACCGTAATGTGTTTTGTATATCTGATCAAAAGCTACCGCGCCGGCCTGGCTATCGGGATGGAGAAAAAAGTGCTGAAACGGGCGGTCATATCCAGCGCCACCTTCACCATTCTTCCCAGTATTAGCATTCTGCTGGGTGTGATAGCCCTCAGCGGCACCCTGGGCGTGCCCTTTTCCTGGCTGCGGCTTTCGGTTATAGGCGCTCTGCAGTATGAACTGAATGTGGCGGAAATCGCTGCCCAGAGCATCGGCCTTACCGGCCTGAAGCTGTCGGAAATGAGTATGTCGGCGTTTGTGACCATTGCGCTGGTAATGACCATAGGTATCCTCGGCGGTGTTTTCTGCTGTATTTTCTTTCTGAAAAAATATCTGGGCAAAATACAGAAGGCCCCCAAAGCAAAGGGCGACAGTAAACCCGGTTTTGGCGATCATGCCACAACCTGTATGTTTGTGGGCCTGTGCGGTGCGTATATCGGGTCCTATGTGGGAACGCTGACCAGTACCGGCAATTATGTCCCTCTGGCGGTCGCCGCCGTATCCGCGGCGGTCATGGCGGTATTCGAATATTTCACCAATAAAAAAGGCATGGCGGTTCTGGATAACTTCAGCATGGCTGTGAGTATGCTGGCCGGCATGGCTGCCGCCGTCATCATGAGCCTGGTTTAGAGGAGGGAAGAAGATGGACGAAAAGAAGATGGAACAGATCCGCGAGGACGAAGCCGTTAAGCAGGCTTTTCTGGATGACTTTAATAAGGGGATCCACAGGATTGGAAGATGTATGCTGATAGTCAGCGTCATCCTGCTGGTGGGCGTACCCTTTTTAATCGGGGCGGTGAACGGTGTAACACCCAGCCTGAAGGGCTTTCTGATCGGTTTTGCCAAAGTAGGGATCATTTATATTCCGGTGGCTGTCGTGGAGTTTCTTGTATATACGCCCATGCTGGGAGCCGGCGGAAGTTATCTGGCCTTCATTACCGGGAATGTGACCAACATGAAAATTCCTTGCGCCATGAATGCCAGGGATATTGCCAAAACCAAGGTGGGGACCCCGGAAAATGAAATCATTTCCACGATCAGCGTGGCTACCAGCGCTATTGTTACGACCCTGGTAATCGTGGCCGGCGTCATTCTGATGATCCCGCTGCGCCCGGTCTTGGAAAACCCGGTTCTTATCCCTGCTTTTGATAACGTGGTGCCGGCCCTGTTCGGCGCCCTGGGTTTAAAGTATTTTATGAAGAGCCCCAGGATCGCGGCGATCCCCGTACTTTCCATGACGTTGCTGTGTGTGTTGGTACCGGCAGCTATCTCCCAGACCAGCCTGTTGATGATACCGGCAGGGGGAATGGCCCTGCTGATTGGCTATTTTCTGTTTAAAAAAGGAAAGATATAAGAGAAGAAAAGGGGGTATCAAGTATGATAGGTAATATAATCCTGGCAGTTGTTATTTTGATTCTGCTGCTCGCGGCGGTTGTTGTCGTGAGGACCTGCATTTTGCAGCCCACTCCGGCCATGACGGCGAAGGTGGAATTACAGGAAAATGAAAGGGCGGCAGCGTATGGGGAAGCCCTGGCAAAAATGATACGTAAGGAAACCGTCTCCAGCCGGTTTGAGGAAGATAAGACAAAATTTTATGAATTCCATCAGATTCTGGAGGAGTTGTTCCCGCTGGTACATAAAACCTGTGAAAAGCATGTCTTTAACGGAAGCCTGCTTTTTAAATGGAGCGGCAGGGGGAAGGCAGAGCCTATCCTCCTCATGAGCCATCAGGATGTTGTGGAAGCCAACGGAAAGTGGGATCATGAACCCTTCAGCGGCGATATTGACGGCCACGGCAACCTGTGGGGCCGGGGAACGGTGGATACCAAGGCCAGCCTGTTTTGTATTTTTACCGCAGTGGAGGAACTGATAAAGGAAGGCCACCAGCCGGAAGGGGATATTTACATTGCCAGCAGCTGTACCGAGGAGTTCAGCGGGGAGGGTGCGCCGCTTACCGTGGCTTATCTGAAGGAACAGGGGGTGAAGCTTTCCCTTCTTCTGGATGAAGGCGGTATGATCATGGAAGAACCCATCGGAGGTGTGAAAGGCACCTACGCTATGGTGGGAGTCCTGGAAAAAGGCTATGGCGATCTGAAGTTTATAGCCAAAGGCAAAGGCGGCCATGCCAGTGCGCCCGGAAAAAACACACCGCTTGTACGGCTGGGCAGGTTCATGGCGGATGTGGAAAAACATGACCCCTTTACCAGCGAATTCAATCCCACCGTTCTGGAAATGTTCCGCCGCGTGACACCCAATATGAACTTTGGAATGAAGCTGGTATTTGCTAACCTGTGGCTTTTCAAGCCCCTTCTTAAGAAGCTCATGCCTATTATCAGCCCTGCCGGTGCGGCTATGCTCCACACCACCATTGCCTTTACCATGGCCAAGGGGGCGGACGGCCTTAACGTACTGCCACAGGAGGCCTATGTGACAGGAAATCTCCGTTTTATCCCCCATCAGTCCACCGATGAAAGCATTGAACTGATCCGTGAGAAAGCGAAGCAGTACGATTTGGAAACAGAGGTAATCTATAAGGATTATCCCTGCCCTGTTGTGAATTATTCACAAGCCGCCTTCAAAAAGGTGGAAGAGACCATCCATGAAATATATCCCGGAATCGGTGTAAGCCCGTATGTGATGACAGGAGGTACCGATGCCAAGTATTACAAGGATGTATGTGATAATTGTATCCGTTTTGCCCCGCTGTATATTAATAAACAGCAGTACGAAAGCATCCACGGGCTGAACGAAAACATCTCCGTGGGAGCCTTGCCTATGGGAGTGGACTTTTATAAGAAGATAATAAAAGACAGCTGACAGGAGGGATTCAATTCTGACCCTCTCAGTTTTTTACAGCCCGGACAGCCACATAAGAGTTCATATAGCAATCAAATAATCCCCCGCCGTCTCCGTCTTCGTAAAGATCGGAAATGAGAAAACCGGCTTTGATCAGGCCGCCCAGTTGCTCTGTCAGGCTGTGGCTGAACAAAAAGGGTTCCTGCTTCTTCCGCATTTCCTGTTTCCGATCTTCGCTTAAATCCCGCAGGGAATGAAAGGGCAGCTTGTATACCGTTGTGAGGGATTGCTCTTTACTGAAATCCGGATCGAACATAAAATGTTCTTCTTTTACATAACCCATCATCAGAATCCCGCCGGTTTTAATAATACGGGCACATTCCTCCCAAACGGGTTGAATGTTTTCGATATAGCAATTGGATACCGGATTGAAAATGATATCAAAGGTATTATCCGCAAAAGGAAGAGGCTTTTCCATGTCGCACAGCAGAGTTGTGATGGAATAGCCTTCTCTTTTTGCTGCCAGATTTTCATGCTCCAATTGTCTGGAAGACAGATCCGTGATTGTGACGATAGCACCATGCGCCGCAAAAACAGGACCCTGCTGTCCGCCGCCGCAGGCAAGGCCAAGAAGTTTTTTGCCCTTTAGAGGCGGAAACCAGCTCTCCGGAACATATTTGGAAGAGGTGAGGGAAACCTGAAGAATCCCCTCTTTTGCACGCAGATAATCTTCATGGCTGATTATCTTCGTAAATTGTGCCCGCCCGTCTTCGGTTCTGCCCTCTGCGATAGCATCCCAGGCTTTTGCATTATAATCTGTGTAATTCATTGTATCCTCCGTGTTCTATGTCTGTATCAATCCTATTCCTTATGGTTCCATGATTAGTAGCACTTCTATAGAAAAAGTAATGAGGTGGAGAAAAAAGAAGAATCTCTTCTTTTTTCGGTCATTATTTACTGCATATGATATCATGTTTTAGATATAATTTACACAATTATTTTAAAATACATATATTTGTTGACAGATTGCGCATGTTTGGCTTATAATCAGGTTAACCGGTTAACCCAAATATTAATTGTTTAAAATGAAGATAGATTTAGAACAGCCGCCTTAAAATAATAAGGCCCAAGAGGTAATATTTATGAAAGAAAAAGCAACGATCCGGGATGTGGCGGCCGCCGCAGGGGTATCTGCGGCAACGGTGTCCTATGTACTGAATGGTAAGAAAAAAGTATCGGAACAGACAAAGAATGCTGTTCTGGATGTCATCCGACAGATGGAGTATGTACCGGATTTGAATGCCCGGGGCCTGTCCCTGAAGGATACGAAGCTGATCGGTGTTGTGGTGCCCCAGACGGAACCGGGAAGTACCCTGATGTTTCGGAATAATTTTTACAGTGAGATTTTAGGAAGTATTGAATTCCATGCCAGGCAGAACGGTTATCATGTGCTGATATCGGCTACGGATGTAACGGAGGATTATCTGAATTTGATCCGGGAACGGAACCTGGACGGGGTTATCATTATCGGTACCTATCAGAATGAATTTTTGAGCCAGCTGAAACAGCTGGACGTACCAGTGGTTCTGGTAGACAGCTATTGCAAATACGACTGGTTCCATGCAATCCGTATCGACGATGAAAAAAGCTCTTACCTGGCTACAAAATATGTGCTTGACGCAGGGCACAGAAGGGTAGCTCTGGTATCCGGTATCCTTCATGAGAACGGTGTTATGAAAAAGCGCTTCAGCGGGTATCAGAATGCATTGGCCGATTACGGAATCCCTTACCGGGGGGAGTATCTGTTCGAAGGAAATGTGGATTATGACAGTGGTGTCAGCATTGCCGAACGGATTGCCCGGGAGAAGGTGGATGTCACTGCCGTAGTGGCTGCAGCAGATATTTTTGCGATCGGGCTTATGAAAGGGTTTTATGAGGAGGGGATCCGGGTTCCGGAGGACATTTCCGTCATTGGATTTGACGACCTGGATATATCCGCTTATCTGACTCCGGGACTCACCACGATTAAGCAGCAGATTTCCCTTAAGGGGGAACGGGCGGTCAGTATGCTGGTGCAGAATATGGCGGATCCCCATATGGCGAAGGTAGAGGAAATCCTTCCCGTACGGCTGGTGGAACGGGCCAGCGTCAAACGGATGGCCCCGGAAAAGGTGTAAAACGGCCCTTGAGAGGAACCGGTGGAATCGTACCTGAAAACGAATGGAAAATAAAAGACGAGGATGTATATATGGAAAAAAGGATTATGGGAAAAGGCCCCTGGCAGCAGACTGCGGCGCTGGGGAAAGGGAGGCAGGCCGTGCTGCGGCGGGAGCCTGCAGGGCAAACAGATCTTTTGTCCATTGAAGTGCCTTATGCAGGCGTTTATGGCATGGGGGAGAAGTACAACGGATTGAATCAAAAAGGAAAAACAGTTATAAACCAGGTGGTGGAAAAATTCTGCCGGCAGGGGGAGAACACATACCTTGCCGCTCCGTTTTTCGTGACGGATACGGGACTGGGGATTTACGTGGAAACAGATGAAAAAACGGAATTCCGGTTTCAGCAGACTATCGGGTGCAGGATACCCGCCGATGCGAAAGTGCATATTTTTACAGGGACGATAGAAGAGATTATCGCTGCTTATATGAAGCTGTTTGGACCGGCGCTGCTGCCGCCCGGATACAGCTTTGGGATATGGATATCCGCAAACCACTGGAACAGCCAGAAGGCGGTGGAAGAACAATTGCGGCAGTTGGAGGAGTATGGGTTCCCCGCCAGCGTGATGGTTCTGGAGGCGTGGAGCGATGAAGCGACCTTTTATATCTGGAATGGTGCAGGCTATGAACCAAAACCTGCGGGCGGGTTTCTTACCTGCGGGGAATTTGATTATTCCAAAAGTCCTTTCTGGCCGGAGCCCAAAGCCATGATAGAGGGACTGCATGAAAAGGGTATCCGGCTGGTCCTGTGGCAGATTCCCGTATATAAAAAGCAGGGGAAAGAGGAACCCGTTTGCAGACAGCTGGAGCAGGACAGAGAGAATGCGGTCAGTAAGGGGCTCTGCGTAAGGCGGAAGGATGGTACGCCTTACCAAATCCCGGAGGGTAACTGGTTCGCCGGTTCCCTGATCCCGGATTTTACCAATCCGGAGACTTGCAAAGACTGGTTCGGAAGGCGGCAGTATCTTCTGGATATGGGTGTGGATGGTTTTAAGACAGACGGCGGGGAATTCATTTACGAAGAAGACCTGGCATTTTATGATGGTATGACCGGCAGGGAAGCTAAAAATGTATATGCCCGGACCTATACCGAAGCCTATACCCATTTTCTGGAAAACGATCAGGTACTGTTTTCCCGCGCCGGATTTGCGGGGGCCCACAGAACGCCGATTCATTGGGCCGGGGACCAGCAGTCGGAGAATGGGGAGCTGTACAGCGTCCTTCAGGCAGGTTTGTCCGCGGCGATGACGGGCATCCCCTTCTGGAGTTTTGATATCGCAGGGTTTGCCGGCCCTCTGCCCACGCCTGATTTATACCGGCGTGCAACCCAGATGGCCTGTTTTGTACCGGTCATGCAGTGGCATTCCGAGCCGGACGGAGGGCAATTTAAGGAGCTGATGGCCGGGATGGACGGAAATAATGAACGAAGTCCCTGGAATATAGCCAAAGCCTGGAATTGTCCCGAATTTACGGAGGAAATGAGATACTGGCACAGGCTGCGTATGAATCTGTTCCCTTATCTGTACAGCACGGCGCGAAAATGCGTCAGGGACTTCCGGCCGATGATGCGGCCTCTGGTTTATAACTGGCAGGAGGAGCCGGAGGCGGTGCGGACAGAGGATGAATATATGCTCGGAGACAGTCTTTTGATTGCCCCTCTTTTACAGGAGGAGCAGCGGACGAGGCATTTATGGCTTCCGGAAGGCTGCTGGTACGGCCTGTTTACCCGGAGAAAATATGAAGGGGGGAGGCATGTGCAATCAGATGGGGAAGAACGCTTCCCGGTTTATCTGAGAGGCGGCCATGGCCTGGCATGCAATGGCCGTGCGCGGGAAGGCTTGTCTGCCGATACCGGAAACGGGACAGGAAAAACGGAGGATCTGCATTTCCTGCTTGCAGGGGATACAGGGACGGAACAATTCCTGGATGCCGGACATGAGGTATGGATCCGGTGGGAGGGAAAAAAGGTAACAGTGGAAGGGGCCGGGGACCTGCATATCACATGGGAGTTTGTGTCCTGACAGGAGTAATCCTTATTTTTTTAAGTGGTTAACCGGTTAAATGCAACACATATATTTACGCTTAAAAAGGATTTGCGCCGAAGCGCAGAAGGGAGAAAAGAATGAAAAAAAGAAATCTCAAAAAGTGGCTGGCAGTTATGATGAGTGCGGTGATGGTCATGTCCATGGCAGGGTGCGGTTCGTCGGAAACCGCGGTAGAAAGCCAGACTCCTGCAGAAACAGGATCAAAAGCTGCGGAGGAAGGGACAGCGGAAGAAAGCAAGGCGGCGGAAACCGTGGACGTTTCCGCACAGGGGGATGCCCAGGAGGCGGTAACCATTACCTATGCCAACTTTAACGCGTCCGGAAGCAATGAGGAAACCCTGCAGAAGATGTATGAAGCCTTTCATGAAGAATACCCCAACATTACGGTAACCATCGAAACCATTGGCTATGACGATTATTTCACCCAGATGCAGACCCGGGTAGCAGGGGGAACCGCACCCGACTGTTATGAACTGAATATTGAAAATTTTGCGGCCTATGCCAATAAGGGGGCATTGGCGGAGCTGACCGGCATCGATACCTCCGGTTATGACGAAACGGCCCTGAGCGCATTCAACGTGGACGGGAAACAATACGGCGTGCCCGGAAACTTCTCCAATGTGGTGCTCATTTACAATAAGGATCTTTTTGACCAGGCACAGATAGAGTATCCTTCGGATGACTGGACATGGGACGATGCGCTGAAGGCAGCGGAAGCAATCCGGGCACTGGATAAAAATACTTATGGGATTTATCAGCCGATTACCTTCAATGAATTCTTTAAGGTGGCTGCACAGTACGGCGGAAGTATTTTAAATGAGGATAAGACGGCTTTCACCATTAATTCTCCGGAAAACCTGACGGCTGCGGAAATGATGATCAATAAGGTGACGGAGAGCAATGTACAGCCAAGTGATGAGCAGATGGGCGGCATGGGTGACTGGGATCTGTTCCAGAGCGGCCGTCTTGGCATGATTCCCACCGGTATCTGGGCATTTTCCACCTTTACCGAGGGCTGTGATTTTGCATGGGATATATGCGTGGAGCCAGGCGGAACACAGAAAGCCACCCATTTCTTCAGCAATGCGCTGGCAGTGAATGCAAAGAGTGATAAAAAAGAAGCGGCAGCAACCTGGATCAACTGGCTGGCATCCAGCGATCAATCGGCGCAGATGCGGATTGATGCGGGCTGGGATCTGCCTGCAATCAATAACCAGGAAGTGCTTTCCGGGTACCTTGCCATCACACCTCCTGAAAACCGGCAGGCCGTATTTGACTCCCTGGATTATCTGGTGGTCGCCCCTATCATCGAAGACTATTCCCTGATGTCCGATATTATCACGGATAAGCTTTCCATGGCGGCTTCCGGAAAGCTTTCGGTAAAGGACGCACTGGATCAGGCACAGAGCGAATGTGAAGCCCAGATTACCCTGAAATGAACGCCCATGCCCGGTTAACCGGGCAACACCATGTATGAAAGCAGCCGGCCGAATGGCCATCAATATTATGTAAGCGGAGCTTTCACAATAAACAGGAACAGTAACGTGTGCGGCGGACGGTACGGTGCCCGGCCCCTGTCTTCCGGCAGGGGCCGTAAGGCCCGCCGCGGCTGCGGTCAAGGAAATGCGGGGATTCCCGCTGCGGAGATAAACAATTATGAAGAAAAAAAGGCGGTTTCAGGCGCTCCTGCAGTCTTTTCCATTCATGCTTCCCAGCTTTGCCGGCATGATTGTGTTCAGCCTGCTGCCCATCCTGATTTCTATAATTATCAGCCTGACCGACTGGAACGGGCTGGATGCACTGGACTGGAAAACCCTCTCCGGTCATTTTATCGGAATTGACAATTATATTAAAATACTGACTACCGCAGAGTTCTGGAAGGTGCTGGGACATACGATTTACTATATTGTACTTTATATTCCCCTTGTTTTTGCGGCAGCCCTGGGTGTTGCCGTTATCCTGAATAAAAACAGGAAGGGAATCACCGTATTCCGTATTATGTATTATATTCCCGTGCTGACCTCATGGGTTGCGGCAAGTCTGATCTGGAAATGGGTATTAAGCCCCCAGTATGGGATCTTTAACCAGCTTCTCTCCTTTGTGGGAATAAAAGGCCCCAGCTGGCTTACCAGTGAGGTATGGGCCATGCCCGCCATTGTGCTGGCGTCGGTATGGAAGGATATGGGATTTTTCGGGCTGTTCCTGCTCTCCGGGCTGAAAGCCATCGATACGGGCTATTATGAAGCCGCCAGGGTGGACGGTGCCGGGAAAAGCAGGCAGTTTTTTAAGATAACACTGCCTCTTTTGACCCCGTCTGTCTTTTTCTGCCTGATCATGTCCCTGATCAATGCGTTCCAGCTGTTCCCCCAGGTTATGATCATGACGGAAGGCGGACCCAACGGGGCCACTCAGGTAATGGTGGAACGGATTTATACCTATGGTTTTAAATATTTTAAAATGGGGTATGCATCGGCCTATTCCTGGCTTCTTTTTCTCATTATATTTATCCTGACCGGCGTACAGATGAAACTGCAGAAAGGATGGGTACATTATGAATCATAAATTCTGGCGGGCCTTCCGCTTTTATTTCGTATCCTGTCTGATCGCCGTGATCGTGATGGTCCCTTTTTTATGGATGGTTTCCACCTCCTTAAAAAGCAAGGGTGCACTGATGGAAATTCCAATTCGGTGGATTCCTGAAAATCCCACGCTGGACGCTTATCAAAAGGTATTTTCCAAATTTCCGTTTCTCAGGGCTATTTTCAACAGCTTTTTCATTACCGTAAGCTATACTCTGATTACGATACTGTCGGCTTCCATGGCGGCCTTTGCCTTCACCAAAATCCGTTTTCCCGGGGCAGACGGGCTTCTGAAGCTGTATCTGGCTTCTATGATGATACCGACCCAGGTGACGTTGATTCCGTTGTTTGTGATTATGAATAAGCTGGGGCTTATCAATACCTACCCCAGTGTCATCCTCCCTTCCCTTTTCCGGGTGTTCGGAATTTTTATGCTGGTACAGCAAATGCGTTCCATCCCCAATGATTTTATGGAAGCGGCCCGGATCGACGGCGCGGGAATGTTCCGTATATTCCGGGTGGTCATCCTTCCGCTATGCATGTCCTCCGTCGCCACACTGACGATAACCACGTTCATGGAAAGCTGGAATGACTATCTGTGGCCGCTGCTGATGCTGACGGATAAAAACAAGATGACGCTTACGCTTGCGCTGAACAACCTGAACGGCCAATATGGGACAGAGTATAATGTGCTTATGGCCGGCAGCCTGCTATCCATGCTCCCTATCATTCTCGTTTATACCTGTGCCCAGAAAAACTTTAAGCATGGGGTGATGGCCGGCGGGATCAAAGGATAAGAAAGAAGCGGAAGAAACGGCTGCGGGAATGGCAGGTACGTATTTTGCGGTTACACTTTCTGCCCCCTGGCTTGCAACAATATGTTTTAAAATACATAAACTACCTATTTTTATTGACTTAAAAATTTTTCAGACCTAATATAATGGTATAGAGGTATCTGTTATGCGCATTCTTGCGCCAACCCTGCAAAATGAAATCGCAGGGAATTCTGCGGCAAATATGGATAAATATACAACAACAGCGGATACGGCTAAAATCCGCTGTTGTTTCTATGATTCTGCAGTAACAAGGAAGATACAGAACAGTTCCTGAAAAAGAATACGTAAGGAGGCATGAAATGGAAAACCAGGAAAAGAAGCATAAGCGGCGCGTCCGTTATTCGGGCGCTTATCCGAAAAGCTATAAAGAAAAATATAAGGAGCTGAATCCCGAAAAATACGCGGACACGGTATCCCGGGTCATCCAAAAGGGGAGCACCCCCGCAGGGATGCATATTTCTATTTGTGTCAATGAGATTCTGGAATTCCTGCAGATTAAGCCCGGACAGACCGGTCTGGACGCCACGCTTGGTTATGGAGGGCATACACTGGAAATGCTCAAGTGTCTGGACTCCCGCGGGCATCTGTACGCTCTGGACGTGGATCCGATAGAGTCTGCGAAAACAAAGGAACGGCTTGAGAAGCTGGGATTCGGAGAGGAGATTCTTTCCGTCCGGCTGCAGAATTTTGCCGATATTGACCGGGTGTCTGCGGAAGCGGGGCTGTTTGATTTTGTACTGGCGGATCTGGGCGTTTCTTCCATGCAGATCGATAACCCTGACCGGGGGTTTTCTTATAAAACGGACGGCCCTCTGGATTTGCGCATGAACCCGGAAAAGGGGATCAGCGCGGCAGAGAGGCTTACGGAGATTACCCAGGAAGAACTGCAGGGCATGCTTCTTGAGAATGCCGATGAACCCTATGCGGCAGAGATTGCCCGGGAAGTGGTTTCCCGGCGGCGGCGGGGAAAACCTATTGCTGCCACAGGGGATCTGCGCCGGGCGGTGGAGGATGCGCTTTCACAGCTGCCGGCTCCGGAACGGAAAGAAGCGGTGAAAAAATCCTGCCAAAGAACCTTCCAGGCTTTGCGGATCGATGTAAACAATGAATTTGAGGCCTTGTATTCCTTTATGGAAAAGCTGCCGGGTGTGCTGGCACCAAACGGCCGTGCGGCGGTTCTGACCTTCCATTCCGGGGAAGACCGCATCGTAAAGAAGTTCTTTAAACAGGATTATAAGGAAGGGCTTTACCGGGAAATATCCAGGGATGTCATCCGCCCTTCCCAGGAGGAATGCAGCAGAAACAGCCGCGCCCGGTCTACGAAAATGAGATGGGCTATCCGCTCGGAGGGATGAGTATTCCTAGAGAATCCCTGAGGCCGGACGATGGGCTAGATAGATACGATCCGGTCTGCCATTTCTTCCGCCGCCTTACTGTTACTGATGATAATAGCGGCTGCCTTGTCCTGACGTACCCGTTCCTTCAGGTTTGCCATAAGCTTTTTTTCCGTCTCCCGATCCAGGGCGCTTGTGGCATCGTCCAGCAGGTACAGGCCGGCGTGAACCAGAAACATGCGGGATAACAGGAGCCGCTGCTTTTGTCCCCCGGAAAGCATCACGCCGTTTTCTCCTATCAGCGTATGCAGGCCGTCAGGCATATGCATGATTTCCTCTGCAATACAGCCTTTTTCCAGAGCCTCCAGGCAGGCCTCATCGGTGTAATCCCTTCCCATGGTCAGATTTTCCCGGATCGTGGCATTTTGCAGATGGGAGTTCTGCAGAATGCATACTGTGTGGGGCGGACGGAACAGAGTAAAGGGATCCTTTTGTTCTGCTGCGTTCCATCGTATTTCTCCGCAGGTGCGGGGGACAAGGCCCAGCAGGGCATGAAGCACGCTTGATTTCCCGGAAGCAACAGGGCCGGAAAGAACAAGGATTTCCCCGGAATGCAGGGTGAATTCCACATCCCGGACACCTCTGCCGTCCTCATAAATGCAGGAGAGATTTTTTACCTCCAGCTGCCGGAAGGGGTCTTTCAGGATATCGGAAAAAGCAGGGGGCAAATCCGTTTCGGGCAGAGCAGCACAGGAGATATTCTTGATGCCGGCCCGGATCAGGTCTCCGTCCCTGCCCAGACAGTCCATGTTATCTTCTCCGGCGGTTTCGGCAATCCGGTGCCAGGAAACCTCCGCCTTCTTTGTTTCCGTGTACAGTTCGATTATACGGAGAATGCAGTCATTCAGGGTATCCAGGTAACAGATAAAGATAGAGAAATCACCCAAAGGAAATCTGCCCGAGCGCATAAGGCCGGCAACCCCTGCCATCATGGCGGCAACACAGATGACGGAGGCGATATCCACCGCGGAATTTACCGCGGACTGGAACAGGTTATCGTTTATCAGGGCCCCGGTGCGCTGCTCCAGGACGGAATCATATCGTTTCAGAACGGAGTTTCTGCCTCCTGCCGTTTTGATAGAAAGTACCGCGGTTACCATGTCGGCCAGCGTATCAGAAACAAAATCGTGCATGGCCCGGTTCTGTCTGCGGCTTTCCCCGATCCGGCCGGATAATTTCCGGATAAGGAACAGAAACAGGGACAGAGGGAGAAAAAGTAACAGGGTTATTTTCCAGTTGATAAGAAGAAGGGAACCGATGGCTACCAGGGTATATACCAGATAGCCGGTTACCTCAGTCAGCAGTTCCGCTGGAAACACAGCGGCGGGCACATCATCATCCAGCTGTTCAAAGGTTTTTCCCGCATTGGCGGCCCTGTCTTTCATACGCCTGCTTTGCAAAAGGCTCCTGAAAAACTGCAGCCGGAGGCTGTCCTGGTAATAGTAGCTTCGCAGGACATCCACATAGGCTGACGCTTTTATGCACAGGCAGCGGAATGCGCAGTTCAGGGCCATAATTACAAAGCAGGGCCAGATCCTGCGCAGGATTCCCAGACCGCGTATGCTTTCCTGGAGACTGTTCAGAATCCAGCGTAAACAGCTTATGTTTACGGATGCGTAGCAAAAGATGCCGATATTGAGAAGGATGCTGAACAGAGTGAGCCAGGGTTTTATTTTTAGGGTCTTATAATAAAAGGAGCCATAGTGTTTCTTTTTCATGGGGAGAATCTTCCTTTCCCGTACCTTCCCTTTCCGGCAGGGCAAGGGAATACAGATTATGAAACCGGATTTTACCGGTGCCGGATACTCTTTGGTCAGAATCCCGTACGGTGCTGCCGGGACGGGATCGCTACAGTTTTGTTTACGACAGACAGCGCCTGCGCATGGTGGGCAATCAGGATAACGGTCCGATCTGCAGTCAGATGCTTTACGGCATCCATCAGCTCTTTTTCTTTTTTCCTGTCCAGATTGGCGGTGATTTCGTCCAGGATGATTACCTGGGGATCACGCAGGAACAGCCGGATTATGCTTATGAACTGTCCTTCCCCCGAGGAAATGCTGCCTTCGGCTAAGGAAAGAGGGGTATCCAGGCCTTTCTCAAAACCTTCCAGCCAGTCCTTCAGGCCCAGGGCGTTTACCGCTTTATAAATAGCATCATCCCCGATGTCCTGATCAAACAGGGTGATGTTATCACGAAGCGTACCATGTAACAGCTGGGTTTTCTGGGGACAGTACAGGATTTTTTCCCTCAGTTCCTCCAGACGGTAGCTGGCAGATTCCAGGCCATTGATGTAGATGCTGCCGGGCGGGCATTGGTAAAGCCCTGCCAGGAGCTTTACCAGCGTGGATTTTCCGCATCCGGTTTCACCTGTAATACCCAGGCAGTCCCCCTTTTTTAGGGAAAGGTTGATTCCATGGAGAATTTCAGGGCCTCCCTCATAATGAAAATGCAGATCCTTCACCTCCAGGGACCGGAACTCCGTCAGGGAGGCAGTCTGTCCCGCCCTGTCCGTTTCCGCTGGCTGCTTTAAAAAGGCTTCCACCCTCTTTTTCCGTGCGGCTGCATTCTGCAGCCCGCCCAGATGGTTCCGGAAAGATTGGAGAGGTGCATAGATCAAGTCCACATAGTTGTAAAACAGATAAGCCGTTCCCAGGGTGATTACCCCCTGATCCCACAGGAGAGAGGCGATGAGCAGGGTACCGGATATGCTGATTACTTCCAGTACGGTGGAGGCTCTCCAAAGCCTGCCGTACATCCGGCCTGCGGGGAGGGACTCCCGGAATTTTGCATGCATCGCCTTTTTCAGGGAAAGCAGGGTATACCGGTCTGCGCCTGCCAGATGGATTTCCACGAGATTATCCAGCTTATCCTTCAGGAAACCGTTAAAGACTGCGGCTGCCTGGCTGCTTTTCAAATAGCATTTTGTGCCGAAATCCGAAATGGCTTTGTATACCCGGATACTCACCAGGCATACGGCGAGCATCAGAAGGGCGAGCGGCCCGTTTTTCATACCTACTGTAAGAAGGACGCCGGTGAGCAGAAGGGCACTGGTTCCTATGCGGAGAAATAAAATCTGATAATAGTCATAAACGCCTTCCACATCCTCGTCCAGACGGGTCATGATTTCACCGCTGCTGAAGGTTTCGTGGGCGGTCATGGGTAAACAAATAAAATGTTCCAGCATTTGGTGCCTTATCCGGTTTGTGATTTTCCCCCCAAGCCTGGAAGAGAGATAGACTTCGCAGATCCCTGTCCCTTTTTGTGCAAGGACCGTTGCCAGATATCCGGCTATCATGAGGGCGATTGCCGTTACCGGGGCTTTGTATTCCGCTTTGTCGATAAAGGCGCTCAGAAACCGGGGAGCCAGGATTTGCAGGCATGTACCGGCCAGTATTACGGCGATCAAAAGAAACACCGTCCGTTTGTTCTGTTTTAAAATATCCATTGTTTTTCCTGTGATTGCTGCAGTTGAGAGGTAACGGTGAAGGTAAGGAACCGTTACATTGCGGGTATGAGGAGGACACGTCCCGGGGCAGGTTTATGGGAATCCCCTTGCAAACTTATCATAAAATACCGGAAGGAGAGGGGACAAGGGAGAGAATAGTTATAATTTTTTTCTACCTAAACAATCCGGGAGGGATGTCGTCTGAACGGTTACCAAAAGATAATAAAAATAGTAATTATTTCTATTATTGTTATTGACAAGCAAAAAAGGATGGGATATACTGGAACCATCAAAGAAAACGACCTGCGGATCACCGGCCGGCGGGGAATGCAGGCCGGACAGCAAGGCAAAGGGACAGCCGCGGCAATTCTCTCAGGAAAGAAAGGACAAAGGATGAGCAAGCATAATTTTACGGATATCAGGGTTCCCATAGAACCGGACAACCCGTCCATATGCAGGGATGAGGCCAAATGTATCAAATGCGGCCAGTGCAAAAAGGTATGTACGGAAAGCATCGGGGTGGCGGGACGCTATGACCTGGGCCTTACGGGAGACAACGCTATCTGTATCCATTGCGGGCAGTGCGCCAATGTCTGCCCTGCAGGCAGTATTACGGAACGGTATGAATATAAAAGTGTCAGAGAGGCGGCGGCAGACCCGGAACGCATTGTTATTTTCAGCACCTCCCCTTCCGTCCGTGCTGCGCTGGGTGAGGAGTTCGGCATGGCGGACGGAAGCTTTGTCCAGGGGAAAATGGTGGCGCTGCTGCGGAAGCTGGGTGCGGATTATGTCCTGGATACCAATTTCGCCGCAGATATGACGATTATGGAGGAGGCCGGTGAACTGGTGGAACGGCTGACCAAAGGGACAGGCCCCCTGCCTCAGTTTACCAGCTGCTGTCCGGCCTGGGTGAAATATGTGGAGACCTATTATCCCGATGTAAGGGATTATCTGTCTTCGGCTAAAAGTCCTATCGGCATTCAGGGTCCTACCATTAAGACCTATTTTGCAAAGAAAATGGGTCTTGATCCCAGACGGATTGTCAATGTGGCCCTTACCCCCTGTACGGCTAAAAAGTTCGAAATCCGCCGGGAAGAAATGAATGCCGCAGGGCGTTATCTGGGAATCGAAGGAATGCGTGATATGGATTACTGCATCACCACCAGAGAACTGGCCGCATGGGCAAGGGAAGAGGAAATCGACTTCGCAGGGCTTGTGGATGAGGATTATGACGGCTTTATGGGGGAAGGCTCCGGTGCCGGTGTGATTTTCGGGAATACCGGCGGGGTTATGGAAGCCGCAGTCCGGACAGCCTACCATATGGTAACCGGGGAAGAAGCCCCGCCGCTGCTGTATGAGCTGCAGTCCGTCAGAGGGCTTGACGGCGTAAAGGAAGCTTTTGTCTATATCAATGATGATGTGATCCTTAAACTGGCGGTGGTATATGGAACCGCTAACGCGGGACGCCTTCTGGAAAAGATAAAAAACGGGGAAAAGCAGTATCATTTCGTGGAAGTGATGACCTGCCCCGGAGGCTGTATCGGAGGCGGAGGGCAGCCAAAGGACACGCAGTGGAAGGGGGAGACCCTGATTAAGGCCCGTATCCAAAGCCTGTACGAAAGAGACAGGCAGATGAAGATACGCTGCAGCCATCAGAATGAAGAGCTTATCCGGCTGTACGGGGAGTTCTACGGAAAACCTCTGAGCAGTCTTGCAGAACAGATGCTTCATACTTTTTATGTGGACAGAAGCGCTGATTTGGGAGTAAAATAAGAACAGTTAATCGTTACGGAACACTAATTTTTTCAAAAGAAAAGGAGAACATGTTATGGCAGAATTAAAAGGATCCAAAACAGAAAAGAATCTGGAAACCGCATTTGCAGGGGAATCTATGGCAAGAAACAAATATACATACTTTGCTTCCAAGGCCAGAAAAGACGGCTATGTGCAGATTGCCAATATTTTTGAAGAGACAGCCAACAATGAAAAAGAGCATGCAAAAATGTGGTTTAAGCTGATTAACGGCGGTATCGGCACAACGGCGGAATGTCTGGAAGCAGCCGCGGAAGGTGAGAATTACGAGTGGACAGATATGTATGCAACCTTTGCCAAAGAAGCGAAGGAAGAAGGCTTTGACGAAATCGCAAAATTATTTCAAGGCGTAGCCAGGATTGAAAAAGAGCATGAAGAAAGATACCGGAAGCTTCTTGCCAATGTAAACGGCGATCTGGTATTTTCCAAGGACGGTGATGTGGTATGGCAGTGCTCCAACTGCGGACATATCTGCGTAGGCAGGAAAGCTCCCGAGGTTTGTCCGGTTTGTGCACATCCGCAGGCGTATTTCCAGGTAAAGGCTGAAAATTACTAAGGAGAACTGTTGTCCCTGTTGAAGAGGAAGGGAAATGGCAAATGTCCGTAAATACCGGATAACCGGTATCTGCGGACATTTTTTACCCCTTTTGCCCGGGGCGTTCAGATTGCAGGAATGCATTTTCAAACACACTCTAGAACACCGCCTGCACAAGAATCATATACAGCACGGTACCTCCGCCGATGCTCAGAAGCATGTTGTGCTTCCACTTATGTACACCGAGAACAAAGGCCGCCGCCAGCAGCTCCGGTATCCCATGGGAGCCTTCCGTGATGGAAACGGACTTAAAACAATAGATCACCAGCATGGCAATGGCGGCAAACGGAAGAACAGTACCGAGATAGGTGACAATTTCCGGCGTTTTTTTCCCTGCGGGAAAGAAAAGGAAGGGAAGCGCGCGGGTGAGTATGGTGATGAAGGAGATAGTTAAAAGCGTGATAAGGATTTGTATACTTGTCATAGGGGTTTCTCCGTTGTACATTGTTTTCTGAACAGGATAAGGAACACGAGGATGCCTGCCATGGAGAACAGAAGAAAATTATCGCTTCCTGCCGTAACCAGACAGATGACCGTAAGGATCAGGCCTGCGGCGGCGGGGATATGGTTGGCGGTGCTTTCCCATTGCTCCAGGAAAATGACCAGAAACAGGGCGGTCATGGCGAAATCAATGCCCGTGGAATCAAAAGGGAATATATTTCCCGCCAGTACCCCGGCCAGGGTGCCAAACACCCAGTAGCTCTGATCCAGAAGGGCTATGAAGAACAGGAAAAATTTCCGGTCAATTCCCTCCGGCGGTTTGGCGGCGCATTCCAGAGAATAGGTTTCATCCGATAAGGAAAATATCATATAGGGTTTCAGTTTTCCCATAATTTTAAATGGCTCCAGCATAGAAAGCCCGTAAAAAAGATGGCGGGCATTTACCATAAGGGTTACCAGGGCGGCAGAAAGCGGTGCAAAGGGCACAAGAAGCAGTTCAATAGCTACAAACTGCATGGAACCGGCATATACAAACAGACTCATGAATAGTGCCCATCCATAAGCAATTCCTTTGCTGGTCAGCAGGATGCCGAAGGCCATGCCAAGAAAAAGATATCCCATCATGACCGGCAGGGTATAAGGAAACGCCGCCTTGAGAGCTTTACTTTTCATAATGTCCGAACCTCCCGAAAATACGGATATTTGGTAATCCGTTCCGATGGGTTACCGGAATTAATTATATCCGTAACCGCCGGGGTTTGCAATCCTCGTTTTTTTAGTTCCCGTCTTTTCCTGCGGGATGAATGGGATCTGCTGGACAGACCCGTTATGAAAAGGTATGATGAAGGCAGAGATAAGCGAGGTAATCATGAAAAATCTGGCAGAACAATTCGATGGTTTGAATGAACTGATATATGTGTCCGACAGGGAGAGCTATGAGCTGCTTTTCCTGAATAAATGCGGGCTTCAGGTATTCGGATATGATGATTTCCGGCAGGTGAAGGGCAAAAAATGCTATGAAGTCCTTCAGGGAAGGACACAGCCCTGTGAATTCTGCAATAATCATCTGCTATCCGAGGACAGCTATTATGAATGGGAAAGAGACAACGAGCTGGCGGAGGGCCATTTTCTTCTGAAGGATAAGCTTGTGGATTGGGATGGCAGCGGTCGTCTGGCAAGGATGGAAATTGCGCTGGACGTGACCAAAAGCGTCAGGGAAAAGAAACGGCTTCAGGAGACTCTGGACAGGGAGCGTGTGGTGCTGGAATGTATCCGCATGATGCATTCTTCCATGGACGTGGATGTGGCGATCCAGAATACCCTGCGGGTCATGGGCGAATATCTCTGCAGCGAGCGGACCTATATTTTTGAGATATACGGAAGCCTGATGGACAATACCTTTGAATGGTGTGCGCCGGGAGTGGATCCTCAGATTGATAACCTGAAAGATGTGCCGGTGACGGATGTGCGGCGGTGGATGACCTTCTTTGAAAAAGGGGAAAGTGTAATCATCAATGATCTGGAGGATATCAGGGAGAGTGACAGGAAGGAGTACGAACGCCTCTGTCCCCAGAATATCCATTCCCTGGTAACTGTGCCCCTGATAGAAAATGATGCGGTGATCGGTTTTTTCGGGGTGGATAATCCGCCTGTTAAGGATTTGGAAAATACCACGGCTATCCTTAATATCCTTGCTTACTTTTTCCAGTCACTTCTTTCCCGGAGCCGGATGGAGGAAAGGCTTAACCAGCTCAGCTTTACGGACGGGCTGACCGGAGCCATGAACCGGAATGCTTTTATCAGGGATATCACCCCTCCTCTTGCGGGACAGGGATGGGGTGTTATTTTTATTGATATCAACGGGTTGAAGGAAACGAATGACCGGTACGGACATGTGGCAGGGGATGAACTGCTCATACGTACCTATCAGAAAATCTGCGGCGTTTTTAAGGAGTCCGCCAAGTACAGGACAGGCGGGGATGAATTTGTCATCCTCTGCAGAGATTTGAAAAAGGAAGAATTTCTGGAAAAAGCGGCCCGCCTGAAAGGTATCTTCCGGGAAGACAACAGCAATGCCGCTGCGATAGGGGTAAAATGGACACAGGCTGAAAACTCGCTTCAGGAGGTGGTAAACGAGGCGGAAAACCTGATGTACCAGGATAAGAAAAGCTTTTATTCCGTCCTGCTGGCATCAGGGGAAGGAGAGCAGGTGAGGAAACGGTATAAAACGGACCTGTTACAGCGGGAAAATCTGCAGGGATGTATGCTGGACATCCTGGAGGAAGCGCAGATAAAACAGATCGCAAGCCAGATGCTGTACCTGTATTTTGAAAAGCAGGATGTGGAGGGTATGCTGCAGTACATGGATGAAGCCTGTGCCCTGACGGACGAAGAGCATCCCAGGGTTTACGGACGCAAGGAGGCGGAGGCTTATTTTACCAAAATACAAAGGACGGCGGCCGGCTGCAGGATACGGGATCTGGAACAGTATACCAGAAAGCTGTCCGAGGACACCTGGCTGTGCTGTGACTGGTGCTATCTGGAGCAGCCTGACGGAAAGGGACATCTGCAGCGGAGAATGTTTAAGGACAGCAAAATTTTAAAGAAACAGCTGAACGGCGAATTCCGCTGCTGCTTTGATCATATATCCCGTATGCCTCCCACGGAAGAAGGGGAACCGTCCTGATTCCGCCCCGGAAAAAAGAGCGGCCCCCGCAGGGGCTGCTCTTTTCAGAATGGATGTTCAGGCCTTCACATCCGCTTTTTTCAGATATCCTATTCCCAGCAGTACGAAAAGAGTCAGGAATATGGTGCAGCTTAACAGAAAAGGCAGGGGGGAGCTGGACAGGATATCTTCCTCCCGGTTGGAATTCATACCAAGAAGCATGAGGGAGTAAGGAAAATAAAGTCCTAAATCCTTTGCAGAAAACAGGAGGCCGCCGATGCTGCCCAGCAGGGCGATAGCGATAGGAAGGGCAAAGCTTCTGATAACGGAGGACAGCAGAAGCTGCAATGCGGCGATAGCCAGGCCTCCCACACAGCCCCGCAGCAGCCAGATAAAGGTTTCCGGAGGAGGAAAGCCGGTCATTCCCACTGCACGGCCGCTGATGAAATATAAAGCGCCCACCCAGAGCTGGGTCAGAAGCGTGACACAGCCGATAGCCAGGAACTGGGATAAATACAGGACGGGAACCGGTATGGGGGCGGTCATCAGGGCATTCCGGTTGTGGTTAAAATTTTCCACACGCCAGAGATAGGCGCAGTAAACGGCAATCAGGGGGCCGTAGAAAAAGTTGGAATAAAACAGGGTGGTCTGTGTCCATAAGCTGTACCACAGAGAATCGAGAATTTCCACGTTCTGCAGGTAATTGGCACAGCCCATTACGGTGCTGATAATGGGCAGGAGGAGAAACACCACCCAGATAAAGGATCGTTTCAGTTTCATTAGTTCGGCGCGCATACAGGATAAAAGCATAGTCAGACCTCCTTCTTCAAAAACAGATGTTTCCCCGTGATATAGAGCGCCGCCGCTGCAAGAAGGAAAACACAGAACCAGCCCCAGGGGAAGGGGCATTCATATATATACATGCTGCGGGTGCTTTCGTCATACCAGGAGGTAAGGGTCATTCCTACCATATAATAGCCCCAGGGTACAACGTTTGCCAGGCTTCCCATAGGGAAAAAGGCGGAAAATACGCCTACCATGCTGCCCAAAAGGCCGATAAAGACAGGCACGAGCTGGCTGGTCAAAAGCAGGGAAAGAACCTGCTGCATCAGATACAGCACCAGGCTAACCACAAAGAGCACGGCAAGGAAGTTCAGCAGATGCTTTACGGGAAGTTTCTGGGTAAAGGGAAGCAGTGCGCCCAGCAGAAGTACGTTTCCGGCTTCCAGCAGGGTGAGGAAGAGGATGTATATGGCTCCCAAAAGCAGCTTGACGTCAAAAATCCTTTTTTTCTCCTGCATGGTACACAGCAGCTTATAGGTATTTCCCTTGTTTTCCGCATCACAGATGCGGCTGGCCATGACCGCCAGTATCAAGGGAAGGAAGATCGTATTGATCAGAGGAAGCTGGAATAACAGGGTGAAATATCCTTCTGCCGCGGCTTCCGGTTTAGAGAGATAGCTGTTGGACATCATCCATAGGAATTCCGTTGCCACCACGCCCGGCGGCAGCAGCCAGAGGAAACGTCCCCTGGTTTTTTTGCATTCTACGAGTAAATCGGTTTTCACAGGCTCACCTTCCTTCCGGTCAGATCCAGGAAGATATCCTCCAGTGTCTGCTGCTGATCCTGGATTCGCAGCAGGCCGGTCCCGGCTGCGGCAAGCCCTTCCATGAGATGGGCCAGCCTGTCATCCGGCATATCCCGGAAGGTGAGGAAGTCCCCTTCTAGGCGGCAGCTGATTTTCTGTTCCGTCAGGTAACGGAAGGCGGCTTTCTTATCTATAGTGCGCAGCCGTATCTGTTTCCGGCTGTGCTCATACAGGTGGGCGAGGCTGTCCTGGAATATCAGCTCCCCCCGGTCGATGATGCCTGTATGGGTAGCCATCTGATCAATTTCACTGAGCAGGTGGCTGGATACCATGACGGTCATTCCGTATTTGCCGGGAAGGGAACAAATCAGTTCCCGCATTTCCTGGATGCCGGCAGGATCCAGGCCGTTGGTGGGTTCATCCAGAAGAAGAAGCCTGGGGCGGCCCAGCAGGGCCGCAGCGAGGCCAAGCCGTTGCTTCATGCCCAGGGAATAATGTCCGGCTTTCTTGTCCTGCTGTTTTTCCATGCGCACGATGTGCAGGACTTCATCGATTTCTTTATCCGCTACCCCCTTAAGCAGGCAGACGATTTTCAGATTTTCCCGCCCGGTAAGATGGGCATAATAGGAAGGGGATTCAATTAAGGAACCGGTGTTCCGCAGGATTTCCAGCCGGTTTTTATCGTTCATGGTCTGCCCAAGCACCTCTACGGAGCCGCCGCTGCATTTAATCAGTCCCAGGAGCATTTTCATGGTGGTGCTTTTCCCCGCGCCGTTGGGGCCGAGGAAACCGTAAATGCTTCCTTCGGGGATCCGCAGATCCACATTGTTTACACAGGGAGTGCCGTTGTAAGATTTTGTCAGATTATTTGTTTTTACTGCCAGTGCCATACTGTTCTCCATTTCTACGGCTGGTAAGGCCGTGTCTGTTTCTGCCACATTTTCTTATGGTCTGTTTTTTGGTATGTAACTCAAACTTCGCAGGTGCCAAATGGCCCTCCGCCCGCTGTCTGCGTGGCGCTGCCGGGATGGAAAAGGAATTTTCTTCAGCGCCTTTCTAATTACTTTAGTAATTTGCCATGGAGATGAGACCGTTCAAGTGTGTCAGCCTCATCTGACACACTTGATGCCCTCGGGCTCATCGGAATGCCCGGCCTGATGGACTGAAGAAAATCCTTTTCCATCCCGGCAGCGCCACGCAGACAGCGGGCGGAGGGCCATTTGGCACCTGCGAAGTTTGAGTATGTAACCAGAATAAACGCATCCCCTTACACGTTCATGAAGCCTGCCTTACTTTTACCTTAAATCTTTGCGGAGGATCTGGCGGGAATGCAGGCTTATGGATATAATGGAGAAAAGATGCAACGGTAAAGGCATGGAACGGCTGTCAGGATATAAGCAGCCGGACAGAGCGAGGTTGGATAATTTATGAATACTATTTATGACAGCAGCCTGCTGCTGGTGGATGATAATGAAGAACTGTGCAGGATGCTTACGGATATGCTGTACAGGGAAGGTTTCCGGAATGTGGTTTCGGCAGGAAGCTGTGAGGAAGCCTTCCTTTCGTTTCAAACGGGAAAAAAGGAACCGGATTTGGTGATTTTGGATATTAACCTGCCGGACGGTGACGGTTTTTCCCTGATGCAGAGAATCCGTTTGGTTTCCATGGTCCCTGTGCTTTTCCTTTCCGCCAGGGATGAGGATAACGACCGCCTTCTCGGGCTTGGGCTTGGGGCGGATGATTACATGACCAAACCTTTTCTGCCCAGAGAACTGCTTCTCAGGATGACGGCAATTCTCAAAAGGACCTACTTTCCGCCCGGGAGGATCGGACAGCAGGGGGAAGCCGGGATTTTGCAGCTGGGAATGAAAAAGGTGGATTTTAATGCGGGAACCGTAACGCAAGGGCAGGAAAGCCTGCAGCTGACCGCGAAGGAACTGGCTATTCTGAAGAAGCTGTATGAGAACCGGGGAAATATCGTGACCTTTGATATACTCTGTAATACCGTATGGGGGGACGAATATTACGGATATGAAAATACATTGATGGTCCATATTCGAAGGCTGCGGGAGAAGATAGAAGAGAATCCGTCGGCGCCGGAATGGCTTTTGACCGTGAGAGGTCTGGGGTACCGTCTGGCAAAGGAGCATTGATTATGAAAAGTTTGTTCAAGATATACCGGCGGTATATTTTTTCCGCCGGCTGGATAGCGGCGGCGGTTATCCTGGTGAATATGTGTGTGCTGATGGTTGTGGGGGCATACTTTGCTTCCCAGAGCAGGGAAAACCCGGACAGCGGAGGCCGACGCCGGATCATAGAGGTAAGCTCCTATATGAACCGGGAAGAGAACGGCCAGCCTTATCTGGAGGGGGAGGGGTATAAGGCTCTGGAGGATACGGGGGCGGAATTCGCCTTCCTGCTGGATAATTCCGGGCGCAGAATCTGGAGCTGGGAGGTGCCGGAGGAAATCCCTGCTCATTTTACCCTGGGTGAGGTGGCTTCCTTTACTCGCTGGTATCTGAAGGATTATCCGGTACGGGTCTGGAATTGTGACGAGGGGCTTTTAGTAATAGCGGATGCGAAGGATAAAGTGGGAAAATATACGGTGGAGATGTCTCGATCCTCCATACGGAAGCTTCCGGTTTTCCTTCTGGTAATCATGACTGCTAATCTGCTGTTGGTCCTTATCCTGGCGGTTTTGTCCGGCTACCGTCTGTATTCCTCTCTGCGTCCGGTAGCTTCCGGTATCGACGGGCTGGTATCCGGACGGAGAATCCTGGTGCCGGAGCAGGGACTGACGGGCGAACTGGGGAAAAAGCTGAACCAGGCCTCCGCAGTTCTGGAAATACAGCGGCGGAACCTGGAACAGCGGGATACGGCCCGTACCGAATGGATATCGGGCGTATCCCATGATATCCGTACCCCTCTGTCTATGGTCATGGGATATGCGGATAATCTGGAAAATAAAGAAGAACTGCCTGAAGAGGACAGGAAACAGGCCGCAATTATTAAGGAACAGAGCCTGAAAATCAAAACCCTGATTGAGGATCTCAACCTTACGTCCAAGCTGGAATACCAGATGCAGCCGCTGCGTATGGAGGAATATATCCCTGCGGCCCTGCTGCGTTTGGCGGCGGTTTCCTTCCTGAACGGAGGCCTGGCGGAGGAATATGAACTGGAAACCGATATTCAGGAGGAGCTGGAAGGGGTGGTGATGCAGGGGGATGTCCGTCTGCTTACCAGGGCTTTGAATAATCTCATCGGAAACAGTATCCGGCATAACAGCCGGTGCCGCATAGAAGTAAAGGGAGAGCTTGTCAGCGGAAACGGCCTTACCCTTTGCCGCATTGCTGTAAAGGATGACGGAAAAGGGATTCCCGCGGAAATCCGGAATATCCTTACGGAGGACAGAAACTTGCGTGCAGCTCCGGGAAAGGCAGATAACAGAGGGGAGTCCCCCATAATGGGAAAGCCCTATATCATGGGGAAGCCCCATATTATGGGGCTGCGTATTGTAAAGCAGATTGTGAATGCCCATGGCGGGCGGATGGATTTCTCCGCTGACGGCAGGGAGGTAATCCTTTATCTGCCGGCGGCAGGCACCCTGGAGGAGCGGAAGGTCAGGAAAAACCGTAAATGGTGGGAGATCCTGTGGTATGGGGATGTGAAAGGGGAATAGGTATACAAACGTTAGAATAAATCTATACTTTCACGGAAGATATTTCTTTTCTGATCCGTTATAATGGTTGCAAAGGACCGTCTGAACGGTTATTGGGAAGCAGCAGTGAAAATTTGGGGGAAACAAAGAAAAGGAGGAACGCGGAAAATGAAAAAACAGGCCCATGTGATTTCCCATTCCCATTGGGACAGGGAGTGGTATCTGCCGTATGAGAAGCACCATTGCCTGGAGGTGGAGTTTATGGACAGGCTTCTGGAAACGCTGGAGGCGGATCCGGATTTCAGGAGCTTCCATCTGGACGGACAGACGATTATGCTGGATGATTATCTTCAGGTACGTCCGGAAAAAAGGGAACTGGTGGAAAAGCTGGTCAGGGAAAAAAGGCTTTATGCAGGCCCCTGGTACATCCTCCAGGATGAATGGCTGACCGGAAGCGAATCCAATCTGCGCAATCTGGAAACCGGTATGAGAGAGGCATCCAGATACGGAAATGTGAGTAAGGTGGGGTATTTTCCCGATTCCTTCGGAAATATGGGACAGGCGCCCCAGATACTGCTGGATGCGGGGATCGACTGCGCCGCCTTCGGAAGAGGCGTAAAACCCACCGGTTTTAATAATGAAGTGGGGGAAACGGATAATTTTACCTCCCAATATTCGGAAATGTTCTGGGAATCCCCGGACGGTTCCCTGATCCTGGGGGTGCTGTTTGCCAATTGGTACAATAATGGTATGGAGGTGCCCACAGAACCGGAGGAGGCACGGAAATACTGGGAGGGCAAGCTGGCGGGGGCATTGAAGTTTGCCTCCACGGACAAGCTTCTGTTCATGAACGGCTGTGACCATCAGCCAGTGCAGACCGACTTGTCGAAAGCGCTGAAAACCGCTGCCGGGCTGTACCCGGATATCGATTTCATCCATTCCAATTTTATGGATTATTTCCAAAGCCTGAAGGAAGATTGCAGAGAGGATCTGGCGGTGATCAAGGGAGAGCTGCGCAGCCAGGAAACCGACGGCTGGTACACGCTGGCGAATACGGCATCGTCGCGTATCTACCTGAAGCAGATGAACGCCCGCTGTGAAGCCCTGTTTGTCCGCGCTGCCGAGCCGCTGGCGGCAATGGCTTATGAGTGGGGAATGGAATATCCCCATGATCTGCTGGCCTACGGCTGGAAAACGCTGATGCAGAATCATCCCCATGACAGTATCTGCGGCTGCAGCGTGGATGCCGTGCACCGGGAAATGGTCACCCGTTTTGAAAAGGCGGAACAGGTGGCCCTGCATATCATAGAAGAAAGTCTTTCCTATCTGGCCGGGCATATGGACAGCCGGGGATTCCGGGAAAGGGACGGCGAAGCGGTTCCCTTTTTTGTGGTGAATCCAACCGGCTACCGGAAAAGCCAGACGGCAGAGGCCGTGCTTACCGTTAAAAAATATCCCTTCCAGGGAAGTACGGTGGCCGCCTGTCTGGAAAAGGCGCAGAAGGAAAAGCTTCCCGCGTACCGGATCGTGGACAGAGCAGGAAATACGGTTCCGGGCAGGGTGGAAGAGCTCCCTTATGCCTTTGGGTACGATCTTCCCAAAGATCGGTTCCGGAATGCGTATTTCTGCCGTAAAGTCAGGGTGACCCTGGAGGTGGAGGATATGGATCCCTTTACCCTGGAAAGCTTCTGTCTGCTTCCGGCCGGGGAAGAAGAGGAAAAAGGCAGCCGGGAATCGCTGTTTACCGGCGATAACACCATGGAAAACAGAAGGCTATCCTGCCGGGTAAACAGCAACGGGACGGTGGATATCACCCATAAGGAAAGCGGTGTTACCTACCGTGAGGCGGTAATGCTGGAGGACACCAGGGATATCGGAAATGAGTATATTTATTTTAAGCCCGCGGGAGAGCCCCCGATTCTCAGCAAAGAAGCGAAGGCGGTAATACGCGTAGTGGAGGACACGCCTCTGCGGGCGGCCGTACGGGCTGAAATAACCATGGAAATCCCGGTTTCCGCTGACGAAAGGCTGGCCGGGGAAATAAGGGATCTGGTGGAGTTTAAGAACCGGAAAGCCGGAAGCAGCCGGGAATCCCTTTCCATGACGGTTGCGGTTACCTATATTCTGGAACGCGTGGGGAGAGGACTGCGGGCAGAGGTGGAATTTGACAACCAGGCGCTGGATCACCGCCTCCGCATACTGGTTAAAACCGGCCTGGACACCCCATGGCATTATGCGGATTCCATTTTTGAGGTGGCAAAGCGGAGCAATACCGTGTCCCCTGTCTGGGAAAATCCGTGCAATGCCCAGCACCAGCAGCTGTTTGTCAATGTCCATGAATCCGGCTGCGGCATGACCATTGCCAATAAGGGATTGAACGAATATGAAATCCTTCCCGGGGAAGAGAATACCATAGCGCTCACTCTGCACAGAGGGGTGCGGGAGATGGGGGACTGGGGGGATTTCCCTGCGCCACAGGCCCAATGTCTGGGAAGGCAGAAAAAGGAATTTATGCTGATACCTCATGGCGGGGAAAAGGATTTGTACCGCTCCTATGAGGAGGCATATGCCTATACCTCCCCCCTCTGGATCAGTAAGACGGAAAGCACGGAAGGAAACATACCGGATCACTTCACCTCCCTGAAATGGTCCGGAAAGACCCTGCTGTGGACGGCATGGAAGGTACAGGAAGAGACCGGCGACTTTATATTCCGGGTATTCAATGCATCCGAAGAGCCTGACAGGCTGAAACTGGAGACGGAAAAGCGAGTGTACCGCTCCAATGTGCTCGGCGAAAAGAAAGAAGCGCTGCCGGATAAGGAAACCGGGGTCAGAGGCTGCGGTATTTTTACGGCAGGTCTTGCATAGAGGAATTCTACACCGTAACAGGTTTGGCGGGCCATTATCCATGGCCCGCTCTTTATTTGACATTTACGGATACTTAAATTAGAATGAAAGCTATGGAAGGGGTTGGATTATGAATAAAAACAGTAACTTGGTTACGCTATGTATGTTTGCAGGTATGTTAATCGGGATGGCCGCCGGTTGTGCCATTGGCATTTCCAGGGGAAATATAGGGATTCCCATGTGCTCCGGCCTGGTCATCGGATTTCTGATCGGAGCAGGGGCCGGATTGGTTATTCGGAAGTTTTCAGATAAGGAATGAATAGATTTTTTGATTCCCTTCCGGCGGAATAAAGCAAGTTTGGATAAACAGGAGGATAAGTCAATGACAGAAAAATCAATAGCTTATTGCGGATTGCTATGCAGCTTTTGTTTTCCTGACGGCAGCTGCAGCTGTAAAACGGATAATCACTGCGGGAAAAGATTGTCCCCGGAGGGATGCTTTCAGTATAATTGCTGTACAGCAAAGGGCATAAACGGATGTTGGGAATGTGCGGATTCTCCCTGTGGGAAAGATATGCTGGCAAAGGACAAAATTAAAATGAGAGCATTTGTCCGATGCATCAAAGAGGATGGTATGGATGCATTTATAACATACATAAACCGGAATAAAAAGGAGGGAATTGTATATCACAGAGATGGTATTTTTGGTGATTACGATTTAGACACAGAAGAGGAAGTATTAAAATTATTGAGACGTGAGTCATGAGCTTATGTTCTCAGTATCGCGGGAACGGAGGGTTCTCTTATCCCTGCCGGCCGCCGCAAAAGTTAAATACCCCGCAGCTTGCTGCGGGGTATTGGCTTAACGTTATCTCTGATTACTGGGGAATAACATTGACAGCGCGAACCTTCTTGCTGTCTCTGGGATCAGCTTCTGTATCAAAAGTTACAGCCTGACCTTCCTGTAATGTCTTGAATCCATCAGTCTGGATAGAAGAATAATGTACGAATACATCTTCTCCGTTGTCTGCGTTGGTGATGAAACCATAGCCTTTTTCTGCGTTAAACCATTTTACTGTACCGTTGCTCATTAGTGGTACCTCCTCATTTAAAAATTTTTACATATTCGGGGCGAAATACAAAAAAATCACATATTTTTGTAAATCTTCGAACGTGCCAAGGATTTACAAAAATATGTGAAATCATTGAATCGTTTGGAATACAGCACCATAGTACCCTTCTTTTAGGAAACTGTCAAGAGTTTTTTCGAAAAAAACTGTAAAAATTCAGAGGGGAAAATCGTTACTACACATACAAATATATCTTTTACCGGCCGCCCTGTTTTCCGGTTTCCGCGGCTTTGCCCAGAACAGCCATTTTTCCCCGGATTCTCCGGCTTTTTTGCATCTTAAAACCTTATAAGCCATCCGGTGTAAATACGTCGGGCGGCACTTGATTTCCCTGTTGACATTATGACTACACTGTGTAATAATATAAATGACTACAATATGTAATAAAGTGGAGGTCTTTTATGGAACCAATACAGCTCATGTCGGATTCGGAAAAAGAGATCATGGAAATTATATGGGATAACGGAGGCCGGATATACATATCGGATTTGCTGGACGCGGTGGAGAGATCCGGCAGGGAATGGAAACGGACAACGGTGAGGACCTTCCTTACCCGCCTTATGGAAAAAGGGCTGCTTTTGGGAGTACGGCAGGGGAAGAACTGTGAATACCGGGCGTATGTCTCGAGGGAGGAATACCTGTCCGGCCAGGCCAGGAATTTTGTAGAGGAAGTTTTTGACGGTAACGTAAAGGATCTGCTGGCGTCCCTGATTGGCCCTGAGAAAATGGGGGCGGAGGAAGTCAGGCAGCTGCAGGCATTCTGGGAAAAGTGCAGGGAGGATATGCAATGAATCATATGATGCAGGGACTGCTGTCCGCCTCTCTTTCGGGAACCCTGATGCTGCTGGTATTTTATGCCGGCAGGTATCTGCTTAGGGGACGTATCAGCAGAACGGGTTGTTACTATATCTGGCTTGTTATCCTTCTCCGGTTTTTGATCCCATATTCTCCCATACCGGGAATTGCCGGTTATGCTGCGGAGCGGGTGAAACAGGCGGGACGGCAGCAGGAGGCGGCAGGGATGGAGGCCGCTGCACCGGCCGCCGACAGGGACGGGACGCAGGGATCCGGGAACGCTTTGGAAGCGGGAGAACCGGCAGGCGCGGGAAACAATCCGGAACTGTCCGCAGCAGTTACACCCCCGGTTCAGGATCAGGAGGCAGGGGAGATGCCTGCCGGAGGGAAAACGGCAGAAGGAATTATGCCCGCCGGGGAGAAATCAGCAGCACGGCTCCTGTTGCCGGAAAGGATTTTCCGTTTCCTCTGGCTGGTGTGGCTGCTTCCCGCAGCAGGGTTGATGGCTCTGCGCGGCTTCCGGTACCGCCGTTTCATGCGGTATATGAAACAGAAACGGACGCTGTCGGAGGATCTGCAAATCTCTCGTATTTGTACGGAATTGTGCAGGGAATTAGGGTGGAAAAAAGAGGTTAACCTGTACCAGTGCCCCGGGATTTCCTCCCCTATGGTGGCAGGTTTTTTGCGGCCCTTCCTGGTTCTTCCCGCGGAATTATACAGACAGTGGGAGGAAGAACTGTCGGAGGCACAGCGGGCGCTTCGGGCGGAGTATGTACTCCGGCATGAGCTTGTCCATCTGACCAGAAGGGATTTGTATTATAAGTGGCTGGTACAGGCCGTGATATGTATCCACTGGTTTAATCCCCTGTTAACGGCAGCTGCTGCGAAAATCAGCGAAGACTGTGAATTGTCCTGTGATGAAGCTGTGATTGGCAGACTTTCCATGGCGGGCCGGATCGCTTACGGCGATACCCTTGTGGCATCCCTGCAGGCGCTGCATGCCCCTGCCCGGCAGGAGGTCTGTGCAGCTCTTGGGGAAAATACAGGATTGATGAAAGAGAGGTTATTGGCAATTATGAAATATGAAAAGAAAGCAGCGGGAAAAAGAAGGGCGGCAGCCGTACTGCTGGCAGGTCTCCTGCTCGCTGCCGGTTTCGTCTGCGGCGGATTTTCCGCACAGGCGGTAGGAAATGGCGGAATAAACAGCGGAAAAACGACACAGTCCCTGAATAACGTACAGGCCGGCAACACAGCACAAGCCGGTAAAACAGAACAGACCACGGCAGCAGCCGGCGTGCATTTGGCAGAAAAACCGGCGGGGGCACAGGGGACGGTAATCCACGGCGGGGAAGAAGTAGCCTTCTGGGGGGACAACAGATACAAAAATGCATGGGAGGGACAGTTTGCCACCAGCACTTACTTCAAGAATAGATATAGTATCCAGCTTGCCTGGAACAACGGACCGGAGAATTACGGCACCGTGCGTACAATCACAGCAGGAGGAAAAGACTGGCAGATCGCTTTTACGGAAGAGACGGATTCCCTTGCGGGGGATGAGAAGTTTATAGAAGCACTGAAGCTCTGCGTCCTGGAACAGAAACAAAGGGAAGAAAACGCAGACCCGACAGGCTTCTGGAATGAGAAAAACAAAATGACACAGCCGGTGGTATTTTATGTGGAAGGGCCTTATACTCTGCCGGCGGATATCTTGGCAGAAAATGCATATGAGGAGGAGGACAGCCTGAGTCTGTATGCTGCTGTGGTGAATGAGGTATCCCCCCAGCTCGCCCGGAGCCTGGGAGAAAGGGCCTATGAGGAGGACGATGCGGCATTATTTTCCCTTACGGTGGACGCCATGTCTGAAAACGACAGGATGGATCTGGCAACAAAAGCCTATGAGGAGGATAACGTATCTATGTTTTCCATAATATGCAATGAATTGTCGGAAGCACACAGAAAGCAGCTTAAGGATCGGGCACAGAAGGAAGAGCAGGATATGTACTACTATATTCTGAAGAACAGCGAAGAGGGATGAGCTTTTTTACACCTGTTCAATACTTCCTGCGGGGGCTATAATGAAGGCGTCTGAAAGAAAGAAAAGGATAAGGAGCGGAAAATGGAAAATACATTCTTTACGGACGCCTCAGGAAAGCCTTTTATGCCTGTCGGGCTGCAGGCCCATAACTCATCCACAGGGACCGGGTTGATAAAAAAGGCGTTACGGGCGGTGGCGGCCTTCGGGGGAAACTGTCTGGAAGCCCCTGTTTACTGGTATTGCGTGGAACCGGAAATGGATCGGTACGATATGGCCCTGGTAAAGGGGATCATCGATGAAACAAGAACCGCCGGGCTGCATCTCATACTGCTTTGGTTTGGAACCAGCAAAAACGGACATCCCAATTATGTGCCGGAATATATAAAACGGCAGCCCCGGACCTATCGGCTGGCGCTGGGGCCGGATAAAGCCCCGGTTCCTTCTCTGTCCGTGCACTGCAGGGAAACATTGGAACGGGATAAAAAGGCCTTTGTGAAGTTCATGGAATTCCTGAAGGCCTATGATGGAGAGGAACGGACCGTGCTTGCCGTTCAGATTGAAAATGAGATGGGGTATGCCAATACGGACAGGGATTATTCCCGTCCGGCAGACCGGGATTATGAAAAACCCATACCGGAGGCTTTGAAGGCGATCAGCCTGAAGGACAGCGGAAAGGAAAGCATTGCCCCGGACAGTCCGGTATCGCCCTGGAAAAAGCAGTTTGGCAGGCATGCACATGAAGCCTTCAGCGCATGGTACCATTCGTTGTATGTGAACGAGATTGCAGAAGCGGGAAAGCAAGTGTACCCGATCCCCATGATAACCAATGTCATGGTGGGAGAGCAGTCTTTTGAAGAGCCGGGCCTGTGCTATAATGCAGGGGCGGCGACAGGCAGGATGCTGGACATCTGGAAGGCCGGCGCACCTGCCCTGGACGTGATAGGGCCGGATATCTATAATCAGAACCGGAGGGAGTACACCAGGATATGCGATGCCTATACAAGGCCGGACAATCCTTTGTTTATACCGGAATCCCCTGTCCGCGGGGAAGCCAATGCCATGAACGCCCTGTTGGCGGCGGCGGATTACGGAGCGGTGGGAATCTGCTGCTTCGGGGCGGAAAGCGCTCTGGATGAAAAGGGAGAGGTTCTGGAGGAATGCCGGGATATGGCGCTGACCATGAGGATCCTTTCCTCCATGGCTCCCCTGCTTCTCCGGTACCGGAATACAGGAAACGTGCATGCATTTGCGGAGGACGAGTTTGAAACCAGCCATTATCTGAAGCTGCCTTCCTATCATGTGGTGGCTAAGTTTCTCCGCCGCCACAAAATGTATTTCGGATATACCGCCGATACCGTTTCGGAAGAGGGCAGGAAAAAAGCACAGGTGAGAGGGCGTGCCCTGCTGGTCCAGACCGGACCCTGTGAATTTTATCTGGGAGGTGCTGGCGTGGCTCTGGATTTTTACCGCAGGCCCGCGCCGGAGGATGAGGAATGCTTCAGCCACCTCTCTTCCAGGCAATCGGGACAGTTGAATTTCCTCTCTGTGGAGGAGGGGTATTTTGAAGGGGAAACCTGGGTGGCTAAGATGAACCGGAACGGGGATGAAACCAATTTTTCCCAGTATGTGCTGGACGGACAGCTGATTCGTATCCGCCTGAATCCGGATACGGGGATGGATGTGGAAGATAACTAAAGACAGGTAAGGGGCTGCGGTACGATAGGTTTTATAATAAAACCATCGTGCCGCAGCCTTTTTATTTGGATATATTTACCATATATTCAAAATATGAGATGGCATTCAATAAGTGATAATTTACAAAAACTTTTATAAAATGCTATACTGGGACTGAAAAATACACAAGCAATTTTTTGGAGCAAAGAAATGTTTAGTGTATATTGTCTGCGGTTTTTGCGAAAAGGAGTAATCGTATGCGCAAACCCAATATTCTTCTTATTACAAGTGATCAACAGCACTACAATACACTTGGTATTTGTAACCCGGAAATACGCACTCCAAACCTGGACAGGCTTGCCCGGGAAGGAACACTTTTTACCCGCGCGTACTGTACGAACCCTACAAGTACTCCTTCCCGCGCTTCTATAATAACCGGCCTCTATCCCTCACAGCATGGAGCCTGGTCGCTTGGGACAAAGCTGCCGGAAGAGATTCCCACTTTGGGCGGCTATCTGGAAAAGGCCGGTTATCAAACGGCGCTGGTAGGAAAAGCACATTTTCAGCCCAAAGCTTCCTCACCGTCCTATCCTTCCCTGGAATCCGAACCGCTTCTTTATGATTCTTCCTTTTGGGAAGCGTATCATGGACCGTTTTATGGTTTCAGGCATGTGGAACTGCTGAGAAACCACACATGTGAATATCTGGTGGGGCAGCATTACGCACTTTGGCTGGAGAAGCAGTATCCGGGTAAATGGAAAAAATATTTTTCACCTCCTACCGGTACCCGTTCGTCCGACAGGCTGTACCAGTGGGATATCCCGGAAAAATACCACTACAATACCTGGATTACCGAACGCTGTTGCAGCCTGCTGGACGGCTTCTGCCGGGATAAAACACCGTTTTTTCTCTGGGCCAGCTTTCCGGATCCCCATCCGCCCTATCTGGCACCGTCTCCCTGGTGTGACAGGTACGCAGGAGCGCCGCTGACGCTTCCCCGGGGATGCCCCGGAGAATTTGAAAATCTGCCTCCCCATTTTGCAATGACCCGTCAAGAGAATGCCGACTGGTCGTCTTACGGGGAAAGCGGACAGTTTCTGCATGGACTGCGTTCTCACTCCCATATTACCGGGGAACAGGCCAGGCGGAATATGGAGGTGTACTATGGTATGATCAGTTATCTGGATTCCTGTGCAGGAATGCTTCTTGAACGGTTGGATGAGCTTGGTATGCGGGAAAATACCCTTGTGGTTTTCACTACCGATCACGGACATCTGTTCGGCCAGCACGGCCTTTATTATAAGGGTCCCTTTCTGTATGAGGACTTGATACGGGTTCCGCTTCTGGTCCGTTATCCCCCGGAGGTCCCCACAGGACGAAGCTGCCATGCTTTGCAGTCTTTGGTGGATTTGGCACCCACGCTTCTGGATTTTTGTGCATGCCCGGTTCCCGGATCCATGAGCGGCGTAAACCAGCACAGGGTATGGAAGGGAGAAGAGCAGGCTGCCCGTCACTGCGTGATCTGTGAAAACCATCAGGAACCTGTTTCCCTCCATCAGCGCTGTTATGTGGATGAAAGGTATAAGCTCACCGCTTATGCAGACCGGGAATGGGGGGAACTTTATGATTTGACTGAGGATCCCGGCGAGTCAAATAATCTCTGGAATCATCCGGGTTTCCGGAACCTTAAGGAAAAACTGCTGTTGCAGGCCCTTTGGATGGAAATGGGTCGGGAGCCTATGTGGATGCCCCGGATCTCCGGAGCCTGAAACACACCGAAAGCAAGGAGGCGACTTGAATGAGGAAGCAACAATGCGCGGCAGAATATACTGCCCGTCAAAAAAAACGGAAGCTGATTAAAGCAAACTGGGTCCTGTATCTTTTTTTGGTTCCCGCTTTCGTATATTTTGGGATCTTTGCATATGCCCCCATGTATGGGGTGCAGATCGCTTTTAAGAATTTTATCCCGTCCAAAGGAATCTGGGGAAGCGAGTGGGAAGGGCTTACCTATTTCACCATGTTCTTCAGAAGCCCTAAATTCTGGGATTATGTCCGCAACACCGTGTATTTGAGCCTGTATTCCCTGATAGCCGGTTTCCCGGTCCCGATCATTCTTGCCCTGATTCTGAATGACATCAGGAATTCCAAATTAAAGAGGATTTCCCAGACGCTTACATATATGCCCCATTTTATTTCCATAGTAGTTCTTGTGGGAATGATGTCCTCCTTTTTTTCTCCCCAGTCGGGCTTCATCAATACGGCTGTCAAGGCTTTGGGAGGACAACCTGTCTATTTTATGGGAAGCGGGGACTGGTTCCGCCATATGTATGTCTGGTCAGGAGTCTGGCAGGGTGCAGGCTGGGGATCCATTATATATCTGGCCGCGCTCACCGGTGTCAGCCCCGAACTGCATGAATCGGCCATGATCGACGGTGCCAATAAGCTGCAGCGTATCTGGCATATCGACCTGCCCGCCATCATGCCCACCATGGCTATCCTACTGATATTAAACTGCGGCAGTATTATGAGTATCGGTTTTGATAAGGTTTATCTTATGCAAAATGATTTGAACCTGGGAGTGTCGGAGGTTATATCCACCTATACCTACAAGGTGGGGCTTATCCAGCAAAATTACAGTTACTCCGCAGCTATAGGACTTTTTAACAACATAATAAATTTTATTACGCTGGTGACGGTCAACAGAATTACGCGCAGACTTTCCGGTTCCAGTCTCTGGTAAGAAAGAGGGTGTTTTATGAAACGAAAAAGCAATATCAAATCAGGGTGGGCAGACAGGCTGTTTACCGTTATAACAAGGATCTTACTGTTCCTTTTTCTTCTGTTAGTAACCTATCCCGTTTTCTTTGTGGTAATCGCTTCCTTTACGGATCCCGTTTATGTCAATTCGGGTCAAATGCTGCTGTATCCCAAGGGCTTTACTACAATCGGTTATTCCCAGGTTTTCCGGGACATGCGTATCTGGCAAAGCTATGTGAACACCATTCTGTATGCGGCATGCGGTACCTTTTTCGGTCTGGCTGTCAGTGTCCCGGCCGGATATGCCCTCTCCGCCGCCCGCCTGCCCGGTAAAAATGTACTGATGGCTCTTCTGGTATTTACCATGTATTTCGGCGGAGGCCTGATTCCTACTTATCTGGTGGTCAAAGGACTTCATCTGACAAATACACGGCTCCTGCTGATCATCATGGGAAGCGTATCCGTATACAATATTATCCTGATACGTTCCTTTTTTTCCAATATGCTTCCAAGGGAGCTTCAGGATGCAGCATTTATAGACGGCTGCGGAAATGCGGGGTATTTTTTCCGGATCGCCCTGCCGCTGTCAAAAGCGATTATATCGGTTATTGCGCTCTACGTGGCTGTAGCGCACTGGAATTCCTATTTTAATGCTATGATATATGTTACCGACCGGGCGAAACAGCCCCTGCAGCTTTATCTGAGAGAAATTCTGCTTATGTCCCAGAATACCGCCTCGCTGACGGAGATGGATCCCCAGGCGGCCGCCCAGCTTAACCGTATGGTTGAGGTTATCAAATATGGCGTAATTGTGGTTTCCACCATCCCTATCATATGTGTTTATCCATTTTTACAGAAATATTTTGTTAAAGGTATCATGATCGGTTCAATCAAAGGCTGATTTATCAATTTTTATAAGAAAAGGAGGTTTTTTATCATGAAACAGAAATCCGGACCAATTGCTCTGCTAATCGTTTTTACCATGTTCTGCAGTCTTTTAACAGGGTGCGGGGCCGCAAAAACACCGTCCGCCGCCGTTTCCGAAACATCTGAGATAAACGAAGAGGGGGCTGTTGCTACAGGGGATGGAACCCCGGCGGGGGAACGTACGCTTCTTGCGGACGGAAATACTTATTCGGATGGACTTCCCATCGTCAATGAAAAGGTGACTTTCCGCATTGCCCGCGGTAAGAACCCTCTCGATTCCGGCACGGATACCAATGAGAAACCCATAATGAAGCTTATGGAGGAGGCTACAAACATTCATATTGAATGGATAGATATCCCCACGGGCGAAGGGCAGAAGGAACAGCTTAGCATTCTGCTTTCCACCGACATGCCTGACGCATTTTTGGGGATGGTGGATCCGGCTGATATCATGAAGGATTACGCATCCTTTGTTCCTTTGAATGATATGCTGGAGAAATATGCCCCAAATATTAAAGAGACCTATGATAAAACAAACGGAGAAGCCCTAAAAATGCTCACCTATCCCGACGGTAACATATACAGCTTTATGTCCAGTGTTTATACACAGCACAAAAGCTGGACAATCGGCGTACAATTCATTAATAAGGACTGGCTGGACCGGGTGGGTAAGGATATCCCCGCAAATCTGGACGAATATTATGAAGTTCTTAAAGCCTTTAAAGAAATGGACGCAAATGGAAACGGCGATCCGAACGATGAAATCCCTCTGGGATATTGTGAAAACAATTTCCAGGCCCGTCTGCTTCAGTTTATGGGAGCTTTCGGCTTTAACGACAACTACCGCATAAAAGACGGTAAAGTCATTCCTACTGCAAATACACCGGAATACCGGCAATTCCTGGAATATTACCATAGGCTGGCATCGGAAGGACTTCTGGATATCGAGGGGTTTTCACAAACCGATCAGCAGTTTATGTCAAAAGCCAAACAGGGTCTGTACGGTTCCTTCTATGCATGGACGCCCGATACCATCATCGATGATCCGCAGCTCGCCGCCCAGTATGTACAAGTCCTTCCGATGACGGCCCCGGGTCTGGAAGGACAGGAAACGGTATATGGGACAAAAGACCGTTTTATGGGAATTATTAACGGGCTGGTGATAACCTCTGCCTGTAAGAATCCCGAAGCACTGGTACGTTGGTATGATTATATGGCAAGCTCTGTAGAGATGAAACAGACGGCCCGTATCGGAGAAGAAGGGGTGATGTGGGAAGTAAAAGACGGTAAAATATATGAGCTGCAGAATCAGGGACCGGACTTCAATTTCCAGAATTCCTGTTATACTTATGGATTGATGCAGTCATGTCCCGTGCTTCTCTATCCTGATGAAATGGCCTGGGATGATCCGGAGACCTCCCCGCAGAACTATGCCCGTGACGGCTATGTTACAGCGGTGGAAAAATGGATATCGGACGAAGGGCTGATGCCAAGCCGTATTGCTACCGAAGAAGCTACGCTGGCTAAAGCCGCTTATGAGCCGGATCTGCTATCCTATATCAAGAATTTTACCGCAAATGCCATTATGAACGGTGTTACCGATGCTTCCTGGGAACAACATGTGGCGGATTTGGAAAAATACCGCTACAGCGAATGGATTGGGTGGCAGCAGGATTATCTGGACGGCAAATTCTAATCCGGGAATAGAGGATGTTACATGGAAGCCATGGTTTTTCAGGGTAACAGAAAGGGGAATTTACACGTATGAGAAGGCAATCAGACACTTTATTCGACAGCACGCTGCTGAGGTATCTCTTTAGTTTCCTTCTTGTACTGTTGCTGCCCCTCGTCACATTTTTCTTAATTTATAACCGCTATTTTCTTTCGCTTTATCAAAATGAGGTATTCGGGCGCTACCGGAATGAAATAGTCAATCTGGACCGTGAGGTGGTCACACATGTCCAGTGGATGCGCAATATAGCCGGTCAGTTTACGAATCAGCGTACCTTCCGGCAGGAAGACATTATCGGGGATGCGCCCGGATATTCACGTACCATGAATGTATTAAGCAGTATCGTTTCCCCCCAGGATTTTTTTACTACCATCGGATTTTACAGTTCCGATTTTCCCGATACCATATATACGAATAACGGCACCTTCAATATACGATTTTATAAACAATATCTTCTCCCGGACGGAAAAACCATGGATTTAAAAGATCTGATTCCGGAGATTGCGGGGGAACGGTGGTTTACACCCGAACAGCAGCTTATGCCCTCAGGATACCAGGGACTTTCCTATGATTATATCATCCCGGTACCGCATACGCCCGGGGATTATGTTATTTTTTCAATTCCGGCACAAAGTTTCCGGAAACTTGCAGATAACACGGATTTTATGATTCTTGACGGAAGAAGGGAGGTGCTTTACTCCAGTTTAGGATCGGATCCGTATCCGGCGGAGCAGATAGTGGAAGCCTCAGAACCGTTTGTCAGACTTTCCGACGGACGGGTCCTTTTCTTTCGTTCTTCGCCGGAATCAGGGATGTATCTTGTTTTACTTCTTTCGGAAGAAATCATCCTTTCCCCGGTACAGGACGCACAGAAGCTGTTCCTGGTAATATTTTTGCTTTTGGCCGCTGCCGGAGGGTTCCTGGTTTTTGTCATGGCAATGGTCAATTACCGTCCTATTCGCCGTTTGTCGGATTCTGCCAGGCGGCGGGTGTCGGATATCCCCAGGGAACTGCAGGGAACCAGTGCAGTAGGTTACGCGCTGGAAAGCATGGAGAGGCAGACCAGCAGTCTGCGCAGAATGGTCCTTCGGGAAAGAGCCATTTTTCAATTAATATATGGCCGTCTCCGGGAGGAGCCTGCTGTGACGGAATGTCTGCAGCTGGCAGAACTGCCGGCGGAAGAACAAAGCTACTGTACCGTGGTTATCCAGACCATATCCGCTGTGCCCAAGGAAGTGGTAACGGAATCTGTTGAGCATTGTGTGAAAGGACTCTGCCCGGTGTCAGGTATGGAATATATTACGGGCAAATGTTATCTGTTTTTGTTGGGGCATGTGCAAAACAGGGAGAAACTGCGTGCGGCTTTTACGGAAGCGGCTGATCTTATTACTTCGCAGACAGGGCAGGCCATCCGGGTTACGGTGGGAAAAAGCTATTCCAATCCGGGAAAACTGAATCATTCCTTTCGTCAGGCTATTCAGCTACATGAAGGTATGGCGGATGGATCGTATGTCCGTTTTTATGAAGAAGCCGGGCTGGAACAACTGGACTTTGTCTATCCGACTCTCGATCTTCAATCGCTGTATTACGCCTTGATCCAAATCGATCCGGAACGGTACCAGATGATTTCCGATATGCTGGCGGATACGGTGGAAAACGGATCCCTGAAGCCCTTTACTGCGTGTTCCATTTGCTGTGATATCATCAATATCAGCCTGACAGGGATGCGTGAACTTCAGCCCTGTTCCCGGAAGCTGCGGGAACTGTACTCTTCCCTGCGCTGGGAAACGGATCCCGCCTTCCTTCTGGACACTGCCAAAACAATAAGCCGGCAGGCACTGGATTTGCTCGTCCGTCTGGCCGCACCGGAAGAAAATGAAACGGATTCAGCCATGCACATTATCCGTTATATCAATGAAAATTACAGCCGTGAGGACATGAATGTCAGCCATGTTGCGCAGGTATTCGGTCTGTCGGTTTCCAATTTAAGCCATCGTTTTAAATCCCAGACCGGTATGAATATATCTGACTATATCAGTGAAAAACGTTTGGAATACGCGCGGCAGCTTCTTACCGGAACCCGGCTGACCGTAAGCGAAATTGCCGTTAGCCTGGGATACTCCCAGGCCCCCAACTTTATCCGTAAATTTAAGGCACAGACGGGAATGACACCCAGTGAATACCGTTCCGTATATATGCATACGGCTTCCTCCGAAAAGAAAGGACTGCTGACGAATGAACAGAAAACCAAACCTGATACTGATAATGACTGATGAGATGCGCGGTGACTGTTTGGGTTTTGCCGGACATCCTGATGTAAAAACCCCGCATTTGGATACCCTTGCCGCCCAGGGTATCTATTATCCCAATGCGTATACCGCCTGTCCCAGCTGTATACCTGCAAGGGCGGCTCTTCATACGGGTCTGTCCCAGAAAAACCACGGCAGGGTCGGCTACCAGGACGGAATTGATTGGAACTATACCGTAACTATGGCCGGAGAACTGTCGAAAGCGGGCTATTATACGCAGTGTGTGGGAAAAATGCATGTGCATCCCCTGCGGAGTATGATGGGTTTTCAGCATATTGAACTTCATGACGGGAATCTGGGCTTTTATCGTCGTCCGGGAACAGATTATTATGAGGATCAGCGTATTGCCGATGATTATTATCACTGGCTCCACTGCCGGCGGGGGCCGGACTGTGACGTGTCCGATACCGGATTGAACTGTAATTCCTGGGTGGCCCGCCCATGGCCGTATGAGGAGGCTCTTCACCCGACAAACTGGGTGGCCGGCAGGGGGATAGATTTCCTGCGGCGCAGAGACCGGCGGATGCCCTTTTTCCTCATGCTTTCTTTCGTGCGCCCTCATGCACCATATGATGCACCCCCATGGTACTTCGATCTCTATCGTAACAGGACGCTTCGTGCACCGGCAAAGGGAGACTGGGATCCTCAGGATCCGGGAATAGAAGGCCTGACTTATAATTCCCATTTCACACCCTCCGATCCGGAGCTGGAACGGCAGCAGCAGGCCGGCTATTATGCGTGCATTACCCATATTGATCATCAAATAGGCCGTTTCCTGGAGGCTCTTCATGCACAATGTGCAGGAGAAGACAATGTAATCCTTTTTACTTCGGATCACGGAGAACTGCTGGGCGATCACAATCTGGTACGCAAATGCTATCCTTATCAGGGCAGCGTCCGTATCCCTATGCTTGTCCATGGACCGGACCGGCTGCTGCGGGGCAGCCGGTCGGTATGCTCTTCCCTTGTGGAGCTGAGGGATGTTATGCCCACATTTCTCGATCTGGCGGGTGTGGATATCCCCGCGTCTCTGGATGGCAGAAGTATGCTTTCCGGCGGCGGGTGTGAAACCAGGAAGTACCTGCATGGAGAGCATTCGTTCGGACAGGATTCCAATCATTTTATCGTTACCGGAGAGGATAAGTACGTCTGGTTTTCCCAATCGGGACGGGAACAATATTTCGATCTGAAAAAGGATCCGTCGGAGGCGGAAGACCGCATACAGGATCCCTCATGTATGGAACGTATTGCAGCTCTGCGGGCTATTCTGGTCCGGGAACTGGAGGGCAGGGAAGAGGGGTACAGCGACGGACACCGGCTGATAACCGGAAGGCCGTTCCGCGCTGTGCTGTCTAAGGTCTTATCTGAATAAGGAGATAGAGAATATGTTTGCATCGATTACTGGCACGGATAAAGCTTTGCTCTCCTGTGTTAACCGGCTTCCTTCTTTTTTCTGGGAAGAGGGCTGGGCAGAGGGGATACATCTAACTATTTGCCCGATACCGCCGGATCCGGGCGGTGCTGACCTGACGGTGAAAAAAGACGGTGCTGTCTGCCGGATAGAATACCGGCTGCCGGTTCATCTGTTCCGCGGACTGGGACTGCTGAAAGAACATGCCGGTGATAAAAATATAGATACAGGCCAGAAGATGTACATACCGGAAATCGGAATAATGGTGGATGTATCCCGCAACAGTGTTCCGTCGCCGGGGTTTCTTGAGGCACTTCTTGACCGCATGGCTCTCATGGGGCTTAACTGCCTGATCCTGTATATGGAGGATGTTTATGAAATGGAAGGGGAACCCCGTTTCGGTTATATGAGGGGCGGATATACACAGAAGCAGCTGCGCAGTATCGATGACTATGCATCCGGCTACGGGATTCGGATCGTGGCCTCCATCCAGGTATTAGGACATATGGAAAAGGTACTGCGTTTCCCGGAATATGCCGGATTGCGTGACAGCCCCTCCTGTCTGCTGGCAGGGAGTGAGGAGACGGAGCAATTTATCAGCAAAATGTTGTCCGCAGTGGGATCCTGTTTACGAAGCCGGAAGGTCATTGTCGGTATGGATGAAACCCATGGACTGGGAGAAGGACGTTACCGTCTGCTAAACGGCCTGCGTCCCCCCATGGAAATATATCTGGAACACCTGAACCGCGTACATACGCTGGCCCGAAAACAAGGGCTGACGATTGCTTTTTACAGCGACATGCTCTTTACATACGGTTCAGGGAAACATACCTATCTGGATCCGCATATGCTGCTGGAAGAAAAGATCAAGACCCTTATTCCTTCGGATGCACAGCTGATATACTGGGATTATTATTCCAGGGATGCTTCGCTGCTGGACGGTATGCTTGCCTGCCATCAAAATATCGGATCTACAATTTATGCAGGGCCTTTGCTCTCCGTTTCTTCCTTCTGCGTACAATATGAGGCTACCTGGCAGACGGCAGGGCCGGCACTTATGGCTGTTAAGAAACAGGGGATCCCTATGGCGTACGGCTGTCTGTGGCATGATGACGGGGCGGAATGCAGTGACTGGCTGGGACTTCCCGGCATGCAGTTCTACGCAGAGCACGCCTATACGCCGGGAGCGGTGGATCCCGGTGCAATGGATTCCCGTTTCTATGCCTGTACCGGCCTGCATGCCGGATGGTTCCGGGATGCTGCCCTTCTGGATGAAGTCCCCTGTATCAATACGGAAAACCGGTGGCCCCCCAATCCCTGCAAATATCTTTTATGGCAGGATCCTCTGGAAGGGCTTTATGATGCCGATATCCGCGGCCTGGGACTTGATTTGCATTACCGCCGTGCCGCGCAGCGGATGAAGCGCGATCTGGAGGAAGCAGGAGAAAACGGATTTTTTCTTCGTGTCCCTTTGGCGCTGGCTGAAGTGCTGGAAATAAAAAGTGCCCTGAGCGGATCCCTTTCCTGGCATTACCAGGAAAACGACAGAGAGGCTCTGCAGCAGGATGCGGATGCACTGTCAGAGTTAACCGTCCGGGTAAAAACACTCCGCAGGCTGCACAGAGAGCAATGGATGGCAAACGGTTCCGCCTTTGGCTGGTCCCGTCTGGATCTAAGGTACGGCGGACTGCTTGCCAGGCTGGATACCGCGGAAGAACGGCTGCGGAGGTACCTTGAAGGCACTCTTTCCAAAATTCCGGAGCTGGATGTGCCCCGCCATGTTTTGGATCGATGCGGCAGCCTGCTTGGAAACGGTATATGGAAGGTATATGACAAGAGTGTTTCTTTAAGTGATGGCTGAAGGATAAGAATCCTTTCAGGGGCGCAGGTCAGCTTTTTTCCCTCTTTTTTTCCTGTCACAGGCAGGCTGGTATCTTGAATTTTCTTTATGATGCTGCCGGCAGGCGGCACAATCCCCATGACGGACACAGGAATGTTTCCGGCAGGGACAGACGGGGGTACTTTTATCCATAGCTTTAAGCTCCTTTACCGATTCTGTTTTGATTAGATGATAGCATGTACCGGTATTCCGTGTCCAGCCGCACGGGGCGAGGGAAATGCTGGAAATAGAGGAGGTGGTTACTGGTCACGGAATGAACCGTAACGGAGATTAAAGCCTTCTATTATTGGACAGCATCCGTTTCTCTGAAAGAAAAAACGGATGCTGTTTTTATAGCTTGACATAGTGTGTATCACACACTATAATGTAATAAACAATATAGTGCAAGCGAAGAAGGTGAGGATGAACTATGGGAAAAGAAGAGGTTCTGTCCGGTCTGCTGATGGAGCTGCGCCGGGGGACGATTGTGCTGAGTGTCTTAAGCCAGCTGAGCGAACCCAGGTATGGCTACAGCCTGGTGACAATCCTGACGGAATATGGGATGCCGGTGGAAACCAATACACTTTATCCGCTGCTTCGAAGGCTGGAGGGCCAGGGCCTGTTAATCAGCGAATGGAATACGGAAGAGAGCAAACCGCGTAAATATTACTGTATTACCCCGGAGGGGAAGGAAGTGTATGAAAAACTGAAAAAGCAATGGAGACGGACAGTGGAAAGTATGGAACAGCTGCTGTAACAGTTTGAACAGGTCTGTGCATTTCCTGCACAGACCGTAAGGAAACGTTGTGGCAGCAAGCATCCGGCCCGTCGCGCTGCGATTTCAATGGTTGGATGCTTGCTGCCGGATGGAAAAGGAGAGGAAGGTTGACAATGAGTGTACAGGAATTAAAGGAACGATATGTATATGCGGTATCCAGGCTGCTTCCCCATAAGATGCGGTCAGATATCAGCGCGGAGCTGGATACCCTGATTGAAGATATGCTGGAAGAGCGCTGCCGGGACCGGCCGGCGGAGGAAAAGGATCTGCGTGTTATTCTGGCGGAGCTGGGATCCCCCTCCGAGATGGCGAACCACTACAGCCCGGATAAGGACAAATGCCTCATCGGCCCGCCCTACTTCAGCGCCTATAAATATGTGCTGCGGATCGTTTTTTGGGCGGTGGCCGGGGGAATGCTGCTGGCAGGCGGAATTACCATAGTTATGGATAATTGGCAGAAAACAAAGTTTTTCTATGAATATCTCCTGGATGCCGCCGGATGGCTGGGGAGTATGATAATGGGACTGGTATTTGCGTTTGGTTTTGTGACGCTGCTTTTTGCTTTTTTCCAGAGAAAAGGCATAAGCCTGGAGGAAATCAACGGAAGCTGGGAGAATCTTCCCCCTGTGCCGGAAAAACAGGAACGGATCAGCAAAGGAGAGACCATTGCCGGCATATGCCTTTCCATTGCATTCCTGATTGTCTTTCTGGTAATTCCCCGGATTCTCTGTGTGATTGTGGACCAGGGCGGGCAAAAGGTAAGTATTCCCCTCCTGGATACCCGGGTGGTAAGGAGCGTATGGTTCCTGCTGGTGGGAGTGGTGATATTCGGAGTGGGCAGGGATCTGTTCGGCTATTTTGAAGGCAGATATACCAGACGGCTTGCAGTGGTTACCGGCATCGCCGATATACTCGGCTTTATCTGCTTTTTCTTCTTCCTGAACACACCGGGTCTGGTGAACCCGGAACTCATTCCGGCTGTGGGACATTTGTTCCAGGAAAAGGATATCTTTCTTACCAGGCTGATAACCGGATTCCCCGGAGTTTTCCTGCTGGTGATAGCACTCATTATGATACTGGACTTTGGAACGACCCTTTATAAGGCGTTAAAATATGACAGGAACGGCTGCTAAAATTTGATATTGACTTACCTGCCGCACCTGTTTATAATAGCGTTAACAGACTCAGACAAAAGCGATGATGAGGAGGAGCACATGTTCTTCCGGATGGACAGAGAGGAGATGGCTGGTGAAAATCTCCGTGAAGGGAACATGGAAGTAGCCTTTGAGCTTTGGATTGAACGGAAAAGCAACCGGTGACCGTATACCGGCTATGGTTCCAAGTAGACTCCAACGGAGATTCCACCGTTACCAGGGAAAGCGATATCGGAAAACGGAACGGTTTTCCCGTATTGTACAAAGTGCAGAAGTCTCTTCTGAATTCAGGTGGTACCACGGACAATTGTTCGCCCTAAGCATATTTGCTTAGGGCGTTTTTTTTCGGCAGATTTTATCTTTTCCCGTAAAGGGCTGTCGGAAAAGGGCCACCGGCCATACGCTTCCAATCTGGTTTGTAAACAAACGGCTTTGCCGAAAAAAAGGAGGTATCCGGAATGGATAAAAAGTATGATTTCAGAAAGACGGAGAAGGAACTGCAGGAAATGTGGGACAGGGAAGGGATATACCGGTATCGGAACGGACGGGAAAGAAAGGTATTTTCCATTGATACTCCGCCCCCTACGGTAAGCGGAAAGCTTCATATCGGTCATGTATTTTCCTATACCCAGGCGGAAATGATCGCACGTTTCAAGCGGATGAAGGGATACGATGTTTTTTATCCCTTTGGTTTTGATGACAATGGGCTTCCCACGGAACGGCTTGTGGAAAAGGAATTGGGGATCCGGGCCGCGGATATGGCCGGAAGCCTGTTCCGGGAGAAATGTATGGAAACGATAGATGCCTATGAGGCCGACTTCAAGCGGATGTGGCAGAGTCTGGGCTTCAGTGTTGACTGGTCTCTGGAGTACCGGACGGTTTCCGATGATACCCGACGGATATCCCAGCGGGCTTTTCTGGAGCTGGTAAAACAGAAAAAAGCTTACAGAAAGGAATCCCCGGTATTATGGTGTACCCGGTGCCGGACTTCTATCGCCCAGGCGGAGCTGGAGACAAAAGAGCAGGAGACGTTTTTTAACTACCTGGCATTTGAAACCGAAGGGGAAACGCTGCAGATTGCCACCACCAGGCCGGAGCTGCTGTACGGCTGCGTTTGTATTTTTGTAAATCCCCTGGATGAACGGTACCGCCATCTGGAGGGGAAGAAAGCCCGTGTTCCCCTGTATGGTTTTGAAATCCCTATCCTCACCGACGAACAGGCCGGCATGGATAAGGGTACGGGTGCGGTTATGTGCGCAACCTACGGGGATACGGCGGATGCGGCCTGGTGTGAAAAGCATGGTCTTCCTTATAAGAAGGTGATATGTCCTGACGGGACCATCGGACAGGAGGTCCCTCTCATCGGCGGCATGAAGGTTAAGCAGGCCAGGGAGGTTATCCTGGAGGAACTGGAAAAGGACGGGACGCTGCTTCGCAGGGAGGAGCTGACCCATATGGTGGCTGTCCATGAAAGATGCGGGACGGACGTGGAAATTATCCCTTCCAGCCAGTGGTATATTGATGTGCTGTCGGAAAAGGAACGGTTCCTGCAGGCGGCAGAGGAGATCCGCTGGCATCCGGCCCATATGAAAAGCAGATATAGCAGCTGGGTGGAAAATCTGAAATGGGACTGGTGCATTTCCCGTCAGCGGTATTTTGGGGTACCCTTTCCTCTCTGGTACTGCAGGAACTGTAAGGAACCGATTCTGGCAAAGGAGGACCGGCTGCCGGTAAATCCCATGGAGGAAGGGCCGGGAGAAGCCTGTCCCTGCGGCTGTACGGAATTTGTTCCGGAAACGGCGGTTTTGGATACCTGGGCAACCTCTTCCGTTTCCCCCCTGATCAATGCAAAATACAAGGAAACGGATGACAGGAGCGGAGAAATCCTTCCTATGGGTATGCGGCACCAGGCTCATGAAATTATCCGCACCTGGGCTTTTTATACCATTGTGCGCAGCCTGTACCATACCGGCGACATTCCCTGGAAAGATATTATGATAAGCGGATTTGTCCTGGCAAAACCCGGAGAGAAAATCAGCAAGTCCAAGAGCAATGCCGGATCCTCACCCGTGGAGCTGATCGAAACCCATTCCGCGGATGCCATCCGTTATTGGGCTGCCGGGGCCAAGCTGGGGACGGACACCTTTTTTGCCGAAGAGGATATCAGACCCTCCAAGCGTTTTCTCAACAAGCTGTACAATGCTTCCCGCTTTGCTTTCCTGCATCTGGAGGACTACCGGCCGGAAGAAGGGCCGGCTCCCAGGCTCCTGCCTGCGGATCAATGGATTCTGGAACGGATCAAAATGACATTTTCCGAAGCCGGTACGCTTCTGGAGGAATATGAGACAGGACAGGCCAGGAAAAAAATAGATGAGCTGTTCTGGGAGGATTTTTGTGATTATTATATTGAGATTGTTAAGGAAAGGCTTTACCAGCCGGAAAAGCATGGTGCCTGTGAACAGGCGGGGGCACGGTATGCCCTCTATCACAGCCTTCTGGGTATCCTGAAGCTGTATGCTGTCTATGTGCCCCATATCACCGATTATATATACCAGTCCTGCTTCAGGAAATACGAAAAGACGGTATCCGTCCACCAGCTGCTGTGGGAAGAGGGAAAGCCGGATGAAGAGCTGCTGGCCTTCGGAAGCCATGTAAAAGAAGTAATCGCCGGTGTCAGAAAAGAAAAGACGGAAAAGCAGCAGTCCATGAAGGAACCGGTCCCTCAGCTGGTAATCACCTGTCCCGGAAGGCTTATGAAGTATTATAAATTATCCCAAAAGGATATTATGGCATGTACCAGTGCGGAAAAAATCCTGTTACTGGCCACGGAATGAATAGCAATAAAATCAGTTTCCGCAGCTAAATCCGCTTTGCAGTTGCTAAATAAGGGGTATATTATATATAATACACTCAGGCTTTAAAACATTGCCGGCCCGGGAGCGGGCCGGAGCTTAAGGAAACAGGAGGGACGCAGAAAAGATGAACATACAGCTTCCGGAGGATGTCCGTTATATTATACACACCTTGCAGGATGCAGGGCATGAAGCTTTTGCGGTGGGCGGGTGCGTCCGTGATTCCCTTCTATCACGGACCCCGGACGACTGGGATATCACCACCTCGGCCAGGCCGGAGGAGACGAAGGCGTTGTTCCGCCGCACCATTGATACGGGAATCCAGCATGGTACGGTGACGGTCATGCTGCATAAAAAGGGTTATGAGGTCACCACTTACCGGGTGGATGGGGAATATGAGGACGGAAGGCATCCAAAAGAGGTGATTTTTACCGCAAACCTCATTGAAGATCTGAAGAGAAGGGACTTCACCATTAACGCTATGGCCTATAATGAAGAAAGCGGGCTGGTGGATGCTTTTTCCGGAAAACAAGACCTGGAAAAAGGAATTGTGCGCTGCGTGGGGGATGCCGATGAACGATTTACCGAGGATGCCCTGCGGATTATGAGGGCTGTGCGTTTTTCCGCCCAGCTTGGTTTTTCTATAGAAGAAAAGACAAAGGCGGCCATACGGGGCCATGCCGGAAATCTGAAAAAGGTGAGCGCGGAGCGTATCCGGACCGAGCTGACAAAGCTTGTGATCAGTCCTCATCCCGAGAATCTGATCCTTGCATGGGAAACCGGTATTACCGGGGTCATCCTGCCGGAGTTCAACCGGCTTATGCAGACCCCGCAGCGAAATCCCCACCACTGCCGGAATGTAGGGGAGCATACGCTGCTGGCCATGCAGGCTGTCAGGCCGGACAGGGTATTGCGCCTTGTCATGCTTTTCCACGACTTTGGTAAGCCGGACTGCGCTTCCACGGATGAAAACGGGATTGATCATTTCCGCGGACATGGCGCATGGAGCAGCAAAATGGCAGAAGAGATACTGAAACGGCTCCGCTATGACAATGACACCATAGACCGGGTCCGGGAACTGGTATACTGGCACGACATGGAAATCCTGCCGGATAAAAAGGCCGTGCGGCGTGCGGCATCAAAAGTGGGGAAGGAACTGTTCCCCCTGCTGCTGGAGGTGAAACGTGCGGATCTGGCGGCGCAGAGTGACTACCAGCGCATACAGAAGGAAGAATGGCTGCACAGCCTTCAGGATATATATGAACAGATACGGGAAGAAGGGGACTGTCTTGCCCTCAAGGATCTGGCTGTGACCGGCAGGGATCTGATTGCGGCCGGCATGAAACCCGGCCCCCGGCTTGGACAGGCCCTTCAGGATCTGCTTCAGCTTGTCCTGGAGGATCCTTCCCGTAATTCCAAAGAATATTTGCTCTCAAACCTTCCGAAAGAAACATAACTTGAGCTTCCCTCTCATATGATAGGTAATACCTAGCGGCAGAAAATTACCGCTGACCGGACAGCAGGCAGGAGGTATTATCAGTGAATGACAGATCGGCAAGCGTTTTTGAGAATTATGAAATAGAGCTTCTTCGGATAATAAAGGGGAGAGGAGCGCTTCTGGGAGAAACCCAGGAGGGCTGGTTTATCCTGAAGGAGTATACAGGCCCTTCAGCCCGGCTGGAGATACAGGAAAAACTGCTGGAGTCTGTGAAGGAAAGTGGTTTTTCCCAGGTGGAACAGCTCAAAAGAAATAAGGAAGGGGAACTGATCTCCTTTGATCAGGATCGGGTCCCTTACATTGTAAAGACCTATTTTGAAGGCAGGGAATGCAACCTCAAGGATGTGCGGGAATGCCAGAGCGCGGCCAGGACACTGGGGAAGCTTCATAAGGCCATGTGCCTGCCCGGGCTTGCCCGGGATTATGATGTGCCCGCTTTCTGTATGGAAAATGAATATGTCAAGCATAACCGGGAGCTGAAGAAGGTACGCCGTTATCTGCGGGAAAAAGGCCAGAAAACGGAATTCGAAATCTACCTTCTTCATCATTATGATTTTTTCTACGAAAAAGCCCTGTCCGCCGTGGAGGAACTCCGGGAATGTACAGCCGCCTTTGATGAAAACACCGTGAGGACGAATGGTAATTTCTGCCATGGGGATTTCCAATACCATAACCTTTTATTTACCCAGGGCAGCTTTTCCGTCATCAATTTTGAAAAGTATCTGCTGGATAACCCTGTCCGTGATCTTTATCTGTTTCTCAGGAAGCTTCTGGAGAAAAACAGCTGGTCGGTCAGCCTGGGCCTGAATATCCTGACAGCCTATGAAACCGAAAGAAATCTGACGGATGAGGACCGGATGCAGCTGTATTACCGCTTTTCCTACCCGGAAAAATTCTGGAAAATTGTTAACTTTTATTATAACAACGGAAAAGCCTGGATACCCGGGAGAAACAGGGAAAAACTGGAGAATTTACTCAAACAGGAATCCGAAAAAAAAGCTTTTCTGGACAATGTATTAAAATAGATGTAAAATCGACAAAAAAGGCGCACACGTAAAAACGGCGGTGCGTCTTTTTTTGACAGCTTCTTTATTAAAAAAGGGTTAAATTTATCCGAAAAACCCAGGTTTTTCAAGGGAAATACTTGACAAAGGGGGCATAAACGTATATATATAATATAGTGTCTGAGAGATTCAACTCTTTTGCATACAGAAATAATTTACAGTGATTACAGGAGGAGTTCATAATGAACAAAACAGAATTAGTAGCAGCTATGGCTGACGCAGCTGAAATTTCCAAGAAGGATGCAGAAAAAGCTCTGAAAGCTTTTACTGATGTAGTAGCAGATGAACTGAAAAAAGGCGGAAAGGTACAGCTGGTAGGCTTCGGTACCTTCGAAGTATCTGAAAGAGCAGCCAGAGAAGGAAGAAATCCTCAGAGCGGCGAAGTTATGAAGATTGCTGCTTCTAAGGCTCCCAAGTTCAAAGCAGGAAAAGCTTTAAAGGATATGCTGAACGCATAATCGGAATGGACCCATAACTGTTCGGCAGGCCGGCGCAGTTACTGCGAAGGTACGGAATAGTTGCACGTATTCGTTTATAATGGACAAGTAACGGTGGCTGCCAATCTATTTTTGGCAGCCATTTTGTTGCATATCAGGATTTCCTGCAGCGCGTGGGAAGTTATTCGGAGGAATATAAAACCGGAGGAGGAAAAACATGAGATTGGATAAATATTTAAAGGTATCCCGGCTGATAAAGAGGCGCACAGTGGCCAATGAGGCGTGTGATGCAGGGCGTGTGCTGATTAATGATAAGCCGGCCAAGGCTTCTTCCAATGTAAAGGAAGGGGATATCATTACCATTCAGTTCGGTAACAAAGATGTGAAGGTGGAAGTTCTGGATGTACAGGAGACGGTGAGGAAGGAAGAGGCAAAGGAACTGTTCCGGTATCTGTAAGCAGACAGACGGTGAAAGGGCTTTTACCGGCAGTGGACAGAAAATATCTGTAATTACCGGGATACCCTTGACTTTTGCAGCAGTTTTTTCTATTATTATAATCAGAAAGGCAGGTGAGTCGTATTATGAAGAAAACTGATAATGGGAATTCCGGAAAGCAAAGACGTACGGCTCACGTGAGGGGATAATTCTGACAGCATTCATCCTTTTATATGGAGTGGTAAATTTACGGCGCTTCTGTTTTCCGGGAGTGCTGTTTTTTATGTACACGAAAGGGTTAGAAAATGCTGAAGCTCGTTTATTTATTTGAAAATTATGATTTGGCCAAAAAGGTACTGTCCTATTGGGAGCATGATGAGGAAAACCTGGAGGAAATGTTGGGATATTTCCGTATTTCTTCCAATGCGGTTTATCCTTTTACCAGGCAGGGCAGGGTCTGTTTCCTGCGTATGGCTCCCGTAAGTGAGAAGTTGGAGACGGATATCAGGGGAGAACTGGAGTTTATACACTATCTGCTGAAGAATGGGTATCCAGCCATGAAACCGGTGAAGGCTCTGTCGGGAGAAGAACTGGTGACGGCAGATACCGGATACGGAACGTATTTTGCAGCAGTTTTTGAGAAGGTGGATGGGGTACCCATATCTGAAACCGATTATGGACGGGATCGGATGCTTGCCTATGGAAGCGCCCTGGGCAGGCTGCATGCCCTTTCTGCGGAATACGTTCCCGCAGTGAAGAAGCGGAACCATAAGGATATTCTGGAAGGGATCGCAAAGACTTTGGAGGAATATCATGGCTGCGGGCAGGCGTTTGCGGAGCTGGCCGCGGTGGAGGCTATTCTGGACAGCCTGCCCGTGACAAAAGGGAACTATGGGCTGATCCACTATGATTTTGAACCCGATAATGTATTCTGGGATGAAGGGAAAAAGGAATGCAGTGTCATAGATTTTGACGATGGGATTTACTGCTGGTATGGATTGGATCTGGAGCAGGTGCGGGATTCCCTTGCCCAGGAGCTGGAAGGAGAAAGTCTGGAAACGGCATGGACGTCTTTTCTGGAAGGCTATGCAGGAGAATATTCTTACACGGAGGAAACCCAGGCGCTTCTGCCGCTTATGCGCAGGTTTGTGAATCTGCATTCCTATGCCGGACTCATCCGGTGTGTCAGTTCGGTAATTGGGGAGGAGCCGCAGTGGCTGGAAGAGCTTCGCGGGAAACTGGAGGAGAAAATCAGGAAGCTGGAATCGGGATTTTCCGGCTAAAGGCAGACGGCGGGGGATAATACAGTCATAAATAAGGGCCTTTTCACATATATTCTATAAGAACACGTGAGGAGGCCCCAGCTATGGAAGATTTGAATACCACCAGAGTAAGACAGCATAAATTGGTTCTGACGGACAGAGGAATCTGCAATATCAGCGGTGTCTGCGACGTGCTTTCCTTTGATGTGGCGGAGGTTCTCCTGGAAACCGAACAGGGGATGCTCATGATAAAAGGGAGCGATCTGCATGTGAGCCGGCTTATGCTCGATAAGGGCGAGGTGGATGTGGACGGTAAAATAGACAGCTTTACTTATTCGGAGAACACCGGCTATGGCGGAAAAGGGGAATCCCTTTTCTCCAGGCTTTTCAAGTAGGTGCGCCGTGAGCCCGGTAATTGCAGGAGAAGGAGTTTTCATGCTGCACTCCTTTCTCCTGGGAGTTATTATTACCTTTATCTACGATCTGTTCCGTATACTCAGACGAATCATTCCCCATGGATGGTTCCTGCTTTCGCTGGAGGATCTGGCTTTCTGGATTCTGGCAACGGCAGGTATTTTTTATATGCTTTACTATGAAAACAGCGGGATGTTCCGGTGGTTTTCCGTCATCGGTGCCGGTACGGGAATGCTTCTGTATAAAAAAACGGTGAGTACACCTTTTGTAAATGTGGTATCCGGAGCGGTAAATAAGCTGCTGTCCCTGATAGGCAGGTTCCTGTGGAAGCTGACGGCCCCTGTGCGCTTTGTTTGGCATAAGCTGAAGGTGCTGGCGGGGAGGGGTGCGCGCAGGGCGGCAAGGGAAGCCAGAATACGCCGCAGACAGGTAAAATACAGGTTGACTGCATGCAGGAAAGCGATTAAAATGAAGCTATGTAAACGTCAGGAAAAAAGGCGGAATAAGAAGGAAATTTGATATGGTAAAAAGAAAAGTGGTTTTCCGCAAGAAGAGACAGAACCGCCTGGGAATGTTCCTGGTATTGACGGTAGTGCTGATGCTCCTTGTTGTGGTTTCCTTCAAAAGCGTGGAGCTTAAGCAGAAGCAGGAGACTTACGCCGCACGGGAAAAGGCTCTCCAGGAGCAGATAGATGCGGAAAATGCCAGGACGGAAGAAATAGAAGAATACCGGAAATATACCCAGACCAAAAAGTATGTGGAAGAAGTAGCCAAGGATAAGCTTGGCCTCGTCAATGAAGGGGAAATCATATATAAACCGGAAGAATAAATGGGAAATCGGACAGCGGAAGGGGCTTCGGCCTGCTTTCGCTGTTTTTTTATTTCATAGGAGAGTTCGGCGATCCGGACTCTTTGTTATAAGAAGTGACCCCGGACGACTCACAACAGCAAAAGCTGACAGTAAAAAACGCTGAAAATATAAGCTCTTGCGGGAAAAGAAAAAAATAACCGGAAAAAAAATGAGGACATCCCCCTATGCTTTGACAAATCCTGCAAAGACCGTCCGTTATAATGGATGGAAAATGGTAACGGTTCAAACTTGTCTGAACGGTTACGGAAAAGTGAGAGCCCTATAATGAGGAAAGGCGGGATGGAATATGAGAAACAAGGACACGGCGGATACGGCACAGTCCGTTTATCTTTTGGAATATGGAAGGCGTAAAATGAAAGTTTGTGCGGATACGTTTCAGAATCTGGCGCAGATATTCGGGGAAGAGGGCGAAAATGCGGAGGCGGACGGGGAAGCTGCCGCCAGGCAGACGAGAGCCGTTTTCCTTATGAGGAGAAAGCTGACGGAGGGCCGGCAGCTGTTTGCGGGAAACCTGAAGGAAATGGCGGATATGATGAATCAGGTAGCGGAAGAATCGGTCCGTTTCATCAGCCTGGGAGGCCGTAGGCAGAAGCAGATAGCGAAAGGGCTTTTGGGGGAGGGACTGGTGGCGAAGGATGTGTATCTGGTGCAGAAGGGGGACGGACGCATGGAACTTTCCGTGCTGCTGTCAACCAGAGGAAAAGCGTCCCGGACTGTGGAGGATGCCGCAGATTACCTGTCCGTGCTGTTGGATATGCGTCTGGTTTCCGCTAAAAGGAATCCATTTTTCATCGGTCAGACGCCGTTGTGTTTTTTCTTTGAAGAAGAACCTTTTTATTGCTATATGACCGGAACGGCCAGGGCGGTGAAGGAGACGGAGGAAGTTTCCGGTGATAATTACGCTTTTTTTGAAGCGGATGACGGGAATTTTACCATGGTTCTGTCGGACGGGATGGGATCCGGGGAAAATGCCTGCAGGGACAGCGAGGCGGTGGCGGATATGACGGAGGCCATGCTGGAAGCGGGCCTGCCACTGGAGATGGCCGTGCAGCTGGTCAACAGCGCGGTAGCCAGTGAGGGCAGGGAAGAAAACATGCCCACCCTGGATTTGTGCAGCGTGGATCTGTGCGAGGGGAGCTGCCGTTTCATGAAAACCGGAGCTGCCGTGAGTTTTATAAAAAGAGGCAGTATTGTGGAAAAAATAGACGGAGGAACCTTTCCGCTGGGCGCTTTCGGACATGCCCAGGCAAAACCTTCGGACTGCCAGCTGATGGATGGCGACTACATAATCATGCTTTCCGACGGAATGACGGAAGGCTGGCCGGACGGGGACGGAGAGGACAGGCTGGAAAGCATGATTGGCCGTATCGGGGCGGTTTCTCCCGGAGAACTTGCCAATTCCATTATGAGATATGCCATCGAACAGTGCCAGGGGCGGATACGGGACGACATGACAGTCCTGACCGCGGGAATATGGGAAAGGTCACAGGATTTTTGACTTTTCCCCGTTTTTTGGATATAGTATACAAAAGGTAACCGTTCAGCCTTTGGCCGAATTGTTACTACAAAAGAAAATAAGGGCTGAAGGCAAGTAAGAAATGATAGAAAAAATCCGTCGTTATATGGATGAGCAGCATATGGCAGCAGAGGGAAGCAGGATCGTGATAGGGGTGTCCGGAGGGGCGGACTCTGTCTGCCTGCTCCATGTGCTTGCCCGGCTTTCGGACCGCTGCGGCTGGAAGCTGGCGGCTGTGCATGTGAATCATCGGATCCGGAAGGAAGCGGGGGAGGATGCCGCCTACGTGGAGGAGAGCTGCAGGGGGCTGGGAATCCCCTTTTATCTCACGGAAGCTGATGTGGAACAGGAGGCGGGGCAGCAGCGGATTTCCGTGGAGGAGGCGGGCCGACAGGTCCGGTACCGGGCATTTGGAGAAGCGGCGGCCGATTTCGGGGCGGACCGGATCGCTGTGGCGCACAACCGGAATGACCGGGCGGAAACCCTGCTTTTCCACATGTTCCGGGGGACCGGACTGGACGGTATGGCATCCATCCGCCCCGTAAGGGATTCGATTATCAGGCCTCTTCTGTGCGTGGGAAGAGAGGAAATCGAAGAATGGCTCAAAAAAAATAACATAAGCTGGTGTATAGATAAAAGTAATGATACGGATACTTATACCAGAAATAAAATCCGCCGCCATATCCTTCCTTTTGCCAAAGAAGAGATCTGCCGCGAGGCCGACATCCACCTGGCACAGGAAGCGGAGCTGCTCATGCTGACAGCAGACTATGTGAACCGGATGGCCCGGGAAGCGCTGGGACGCTGCCGCCGCGGTACGGATGGTCCGGAAATCCGGATCGATGTGATGGCTTTTGGAAGAGAGGAAGAACTGCTGCGTACGCATATGCTGAAGCTGGTTCTGAAGGAGTTATCCAAAGGCGGGAAGGATATCGGGATGAGCCATATCCTTGATGTGGAGGCCCTGTTCCATAAACAGGGGGGAAGAAAGATCATGCTTCCCTATGGACTGGAGGCGGTTCGCAGCTTCGGAGAGGTCGTCCTGCGGGAAAAGAACGGCGACGCGGGAGAAGAGTCCGTTCCGGAAACTGCTTTTTACTATGAGATCCGGAAAGAACTGCTGGAAAAAAGGAAGAAAGAGACACAACAGGAAGCGCCCGTTTGGCAAATCGATGCAGGAGAAGCGGGAGTCTTGGAATTTTCCGTGTTTGCAAGGGAAAATTCTCAGATTATTCCACAAAAAACATGTACGAAATGGTTGGATTATGATAGAATAGAATCTCTGGTACTTCGGACCAGACGGCCGGGGGACTATCTTGCCATCAATGACAGGCTTCAGAAGAAACGTCTGAAGGATTACCTGATCCAGGAAAAGATCCCGGTAGAGAAAAGAGAAAATCTGCTTCTGCTTGCGGACGGCAGCCATATCCTCTGGGTTGTGGGGCACCGCATAAGCAGTGCAGTGAAGGTAACGGAAGACACAAAATGGGTACTCCGTATACACATAAGAGGAGGAAAAGAAAATGGCTGAAAGAGTCAGGGTTTTATTACCAGAAGAGGAAGTGGATGCGAGAATCCAGGAAATAGGCGATCAGATCAGCAGGGATTATGCGGGAAAGCAGGTCCATCTGGTTTGTGTGCTGAAGGGCGGCAGCTTTTTTATGTGTGAGCTTGCCAAGAGGATTACCGTTCCGGTTTCCCTGGACTTCATGTCCGTATCCAGCTACGGAAGCTCCACCAAATCCAGCGGTATTGTCAAAATCGTGAAGGATCTGGATGAACCTCTGAAGGATAAGGAAGTTATCATTGTGGAGGACATCGTGGATTCCGGCAGGACCCTGAGTTATCTGATGGAAATGATGAGGGACAGAGGGCCAAAGAGCCTGGCGCTGTGCACCCTTCTTGATAAACCGGAAAGAAGAGTTGTGGATGTAAATGTGAATTATACCGGCTTCCGGATTCCAGATGAGTTCGTGGTGGGCTACGGGCTTGATTATGACCAGAGATACAGAAATCTTCCGTACATTGGTGTGGTGGAATTTGATGATTAATTGATAAAGAAGCTGCGTAAAGCAGCTTCTTCGTTTGAAAAAAAAAGAAGGTTGGCATGCGTCTGAGGCTGCAGGGATCTTCTGAAAAAGGAGGAAAGACATTGGGAAAAAATATCAGGGGCTTTAATCTGATCTTTATTTTACTGCTCGGAGCGCTTCTTCTGATGGTGTGGTCCAGTTCCATGAACCAGATGCAGGACAATTATACCAGAGGGGCACTGGAAAAGGATCTGGAGGCGGGTAATGTAAGCAGCGCCATTATCAGCCAGAATAAGGAAACCCCCACCGGTTCCGTCACCGTTATGCTCAAGGGCGGGGATAACCGTACCGTCTATGTGACGAATGTGGAGGAAGCCATTACGCTTTTTGAAGAAAGCGGTATTGATCCGGTGGTGCGTGATGTGCCCAGAGAAAGCTGGTTTATGAATTCCATGCTGCCGGTACTGGTGGTTGGCGTTGTCATCATGGTATTTTTCTTTATGATGATGAATGCCCAGAATGCTGGAGCAGGCGCCGGCAGCAACAAAATGATGAATTTCGGCAAAAGCCGCGCCAGAATGAGTGTGGGAAATGAGAATAAAATAACGCTGAAGGATGTGGCCGGGCTGAAGGAGGAAAAAGAGGAGCTGCAGGAAATAGTGGATTTCCTGAGAGAGCCTTCCAAGTTTACCAAGGTCGGTGCCAGGATTCCCAAGGGGGTTCTTCTGGAGGGCCCTCCCGGAACCGGTAAAACTCTGCTCGCCAAGGCGATCGCCGGGGAAGCCAATGTTCCTTTTTTCAGTATATCTGGATCCGACTTCGTGGAGATGTTTGTAGGTGTGGGTGCTTCCAGGGTCCGTGACCTGTTTGAGGAAGCTAAGAAAAATTCACCCTGTATTGTGTTTATCGATGAAATTGATGCGGTTGCAAGACGCAGGGGCACCGGTATGGGCGGCGGACATGATGAAAGGGAACAGACCCTGAATCAGCTGCTTGTGGAAATGGACGGCTTCGGCGTGAACGAAGGCATCATAGTGATGGCGGCAACCAACCGTGTGGATATCCTGGATCCCGCCATTCTGCGCCCGGGACGTTTTGACCGCAAGATCAGTGTGGGGACACCTGACGTGGGCGGCAGGGAGGATATTCTGAAGCTTCATGCCAGGAATAAGCCGCTTGCAGAAAACGTGAATTTAAAACAGGTCGCCCAGACGACCGCCGGTTTTACCGGGGCGGATCTGGAAAACCTTTTGAATGAGGCCGCTATCCTGGCTGCCGAAGCGGATCGGGTGTTTGTGGCCCAGGAAGATATCCAGAGAGCTTTTATCAAGGTAGGGATCGGTTCGGAGAAAAGAAGCCGCATTATTTCCGATGCCGAGAAGAAAATCACCGCCTACCATGAATCGGGCCATGCCATCCTGTTCCATGTGCTTCCTGATGTGGGGCCGGTTTATACCGTATCCATCATCCCCACAGGTATCGGTGCCGCCGGCTATACCATGCCGCTTCCCGAACGGGACGATATGTTTATGACAAAGGGCAGGCTGGAGGAAGAAATCATGGTTTCCCTGGGCGGCCGTATTGCAGAGCAGATCATTTTTGACGATATTACCACCGGGGCATCCAGCGATATCAAGAAAGCCACCAAGCTTGCCAGAAAGATGGTTACCCGCTTTGGTATGTCCGACAATATCGGTGTGGTATGCTATGACGACGATGATGATGAAGTGTTTATCGGAAGGGATCTGGCCCATGCCAAATCCCACAGTGAGCTGATCAGCGGGGAAATTGACAAAGAAGTCAAAGAAATCATTGACAGATGCTACAGTAAGGCAAAGGAGATTATTCTGGAAAATATGGAGGTTCTCCACAGTTCCGCAGAACTTCTTCTGCAGAAAGAAAAAATCACCCGGGAAGAGTTTGAAGACCTGTTCCGGAAGGATAAGCCCTTTTTCGATACAGTTACCATTTAGTCAATTGTGAAAAAGTACTGAAAATGATAGGATGAATTTGTGATATTTGTGAATTCTGGGTATGTACAAAATGGGATGGGTTTGCTATTATAATATTCGTAACCCCCCCCCAATACATTATATAGTTTTTTGCTATACCCCATAAGAAATACCTTCTCTAAAAAGGACAGCCATAAAAAGCTGTCTTTTTTACTGTCCGTCAGGAAGGGAAAGCCTTATGGGAAAAGGCTTGAATGTAAGCGGGCTTTACGTTACAATGGAGAAGGAATATCTCCAAATTTAGGCATTCCCGGGTATGTACCAAGGAATGCATGAGAGCAAGGGTGTTTGTATTATGAATTTTGAACGGTTTTTGCGGGGCGAACAGCATCAGTATATCAGCAGCATGCGGCCGGTCCTCAGCAAAAGAGCTCTGTTCAGTGATACCACGGAAAATTTTATATCACCGGCAGAACCGGCACCATACAGTGAAGTGACGATTTCCTTCCGGGCAAAAAAGAACAATCTGGACCGGGTATTTTTTGTCTGTCAGGGCCAGAAGAATCTGATGTTCAAAGCATCGTCAGATTCTCTTTTTGACTATTACGAATACCGGCAGCAGCTGGATAACGATAAAATCACCTATTACTTTGAAGTACAGTCGGGAAAAGCAAGGTGCTATTTTGATACAAGAGGCGTGGTAAAGCAGACCGAGGAGCATTATCATTTCTGCATTATTCCCGGTTTTTCCACACCGGCCTGGGCAAAAGGTGCGGTGATGTATCAGATATATGTGGATCGTTTTTATAACGGCGATCCCGCCAACGATGTACTTACGGGAGAATACCATTATATCGGCGATAAATCCAGAAAGGTGGAAGACTGGTACCGGTATCCTTCCCAGATGGACGTGAGGGATTTTTACGGAGGGGATCTGCAGGGTGTCCTGGATAAGATGGATTATCTGCAGGATCTGGGTATCGATGTGATTTACTTTAACCCCCTGTTCGTATCGCCGTCCAACCATAAATATGACATACAGGATTATGATTATATTGACCCCCATGTAGGTAAAATAGTATCGGAAGAAGGGGATCTTCTTCCGGACTGGCAGCACGAAAACCGTTTTGCCGGCCGTTACATCAACCGCGTGACCAACAAGGCGAACCTGGAGGCCAGCAACGAGCTGTTTATCAAGGTGGTAAGGGAAGCCCACCGGCGAGGGATGCGCGTCATTATTGATGGTGTGTTCAACCATTGCGGATCCTTTAATAAATGGCTGGATCGGGAACGGATTTACGAGGGCAGGGAAGGTTATGCCAAGGGCGCTTTTATTGACAGGGATAGTCCGTACCATGATTATTTCATGTTCCACGATGAGAACCGGTTTCCTTATAACCCTACCTACGACGGCTGGTGGGGCCATGATACCCTTCCCAAGCTGAATTATGAAGGCTCCCGGGAGCTTTATGAATACATTATGAAAATTGCCGCCAAATGGGTTTCCCCTCCTTTTAACGCAGACGGCTGGAGACTGGATGTGGCTGCCGATTTGGGCCATTCCCCGGATTTTAACCACCGTTTCTGGCGGGACTTCCGCAGAAGCGTAAAAAGTGCCAATCCCAATGCGATTATACTGGCGGAGCATTACGGGGATCCTTCCTCCTGGCTTCAGGGGGATCAGTGGGATACGGTGATGAATTATGACGCTTTTATGGAACCGGTTACCTGGTTCCTTACCGGGATGCAGAAGCACAGCGACGACTACCGGCAGGATCTGTACGGCAATGGGGAAAGCTTCTGGGGGGCCATGGGCTACCACAGCGCTTGCTTTGCCACTCCATCCATGCAGGTTGCCATGAATGAACTTTCCAACCACGATCATTCCCGTTTCCTGACCCGCACCAATAAAAAGGTGGGCCGTATGAATACCTTGGGACCGGAGGCGGCCAATCAGGGAGTGGACGGGGCGGTAATGAGGGAAGCGGTATTGATCCAGATGACATGGCCCGGGGCACCCACCATTTACTACGGAGATGAGGCGGGGCTGTGCGGTTTCACCGATCCGGATAACCGGCGCACGTATCCCTGGGGAAGAGAGGATAAAGAGATGATAGCCTACCACAGGGATATCATCCGTGTGCACAAGGAGAACCAGGAATTCAAAACCGGATCCATCAAATGGATGCTCACCGGCTACAACATGATCGGTTACGCCCGTTTTACAAAAGATAACCATTCCATCATACTTATCAACAACAATGACCATGAAATGACGAAGGAGCTGTCCGTCTGGGAACTGGGGATACCCAGGGAAGCGGAAATGACAAGGCTCATGTTCACCGGAAGGGAAGGATACCAAACAGAACCGGTGTCTTATCCGGTAAACGCGGGGAAAATAACGGTGACGCTGCCTCCCGTTTCAGGCATCATCCTGCAGCACAGGAATGAGCCTGTCAGAAAACCGGTGGATTTAAGTAACAGTTCCGGCTTGTCCAAACTGTTTCGGATTTAAAAACGAGCCGAAAAAATTTCTTGCAATTCCGATAAAGGTATGGTTAAATGTATATTGTTGGAGACGGATATCCGTCTCCGGCAATAGAAAATGGATGGATTCCCGAGTGGCCAAAGGGGACAGACTGTAAATCTGCTGCAAATTGCTTCGGTGGTTCGAATCCACCTCCATCCATTATCCACAGACATGTGCAGCTTCTGCACACAGGCTGCGGATGGTCTGCCGGCATGGCGGAATTGGCAGACGCAAGGGACTTAAAATCCCTCGGGAGCAATCCCGTACCGGTTCAAGTCCGGTTGCCGGCACTTAATAATAACGGATGAGGACTCTCTGTCAATCAATTATGGCTGACAGAGAGTCTTTTTCTATAAAATCGGGGGAGGATGAAAAAACGTGAAACAAGCAACAGCGCGGGATTGGGGAAAAAGTTTATTGGGATACCTTCCGGGATATAACATACTGGTGTGAAAACTGCTTCCGGGAGTATGGGGAATATGGGATAAATGAGTACGGCTGGTTCAGCCTGCATTTGAATTTAAAGGTGTTCAGGCTGGGGCGTCTGCAATTCCAGACGGCGGCAAAGCAATATCTGCTGGAGGGGAAAAAGCTGGGGAACGGACTTGGGATTCATTTGTAAAGGGGAATAGTATAATGGTAAGTGTCCAAGTCATGTGCGGATGCCGTCTTTTTGCCTTCATGATGTCGGCTATACGATAGTTGTAGGAAAGTTACAACCTATGACAACAGCTATGATAGATGAATTATATGCAAAACGGATCCATACCACGCTCCGTAATATTCTTTCACCACGACAGGATTAGTGTATTTCATATATCGGATCATTTTATAAAGGTAGTGTTCCCGTTTGAAAAACCGCAGCCAATAACTTTTATAAGGAATGACCGATTAAATGAATTAATGGAAAGAGTTTTATTGATATTGGCAGATGAACCATATATAACAGCAAAAGAAATTAGTGATAAATTAGAAATTAGCGAAAGCACAGTCAGGCGTGTAACAAGACAGTTGCGGGAAGCAGAAATTATTATGAGGGTTGGTTCCAAAAAAACAGGCTATTGGAAGATTAAAGATATTCACTAAAATACATTGGAGCAGCTTCTCTTGCTGCTCCTTTTTAATAGGCAGGGTTTATCGGTAGCCGGTAAAAGCCTGATTGCGCCCATATTTTTTATGTCATCTGTAAATAAAGTGGGCCTGTACTTTGACCTCATACCGGATACCGTATATAATGGTAAAAAGTCCATAGGGAACGGGGGTAATGATAAGATGAGACTGGGTTTGAATGCTGTACCGGCGCACCGGACGCCGGAGGAATGGGCGGATATTCTGGCTGCAAAGGGGTACCGGGCGGCTTCCTTTCCGGTAAATTATAAGGCATCCGTATCCGTGATCGATGCTTATGTCAAGGCGGCCCATGAACGGGACATTATGATTGCGGAGGTAGGAGTATGGAATTCGCCCCACCATACGGCACCGGAGGAGGCTCGCCTGGCAAGGGAAGCCTGTCTGGAGCAGTTCCGTCTTGCCGATTATGTCCGGGCGGAGTGCTGTGTGAATGTTTCAGGAGCGGCGGGAACCGTATGGTACGGCTGCTACGGGGATAATTATTCCCCAAAGCTGTACGAAGAAAATGTGGAATTCATTCGAAGCCTCTGCGATACCGTAAAGCCGGAATATACCTGTTATGCGCTGGAGCCGATGCAGTGGATGCTGCCGGATTCTCCGGAGCAGTATCTGCAGTTCGTAAAGGATGTGGACAGGGAAAGCTTCGCTGTCCATATGGATATGGTGAATTTTATAAAGGATCCCTGGAATTATACCCACCAGGAGGAATTGGCGGACAGGACTTTTTCCCTGCTGGGCAGCCGCATCAGGAGCTGCCATCTGAAGGACTGCTTAATGGAAAGCGGGACCACAGTGGCTATCCATGAGGTCCCTGCCGGAGAGGGCTGTGTGGATTTGGGGATGTATCTGCGGCATATTGCAGATCTAGACAGGGATCTTCCTGTACTGCTGGAGCATCTGCCGGATATGGAAACCTATGACAGGGCGCTCGCGCATGTAAAAGGGCTGAAGTATTAAAAAACAATGTGTGAAATGGAATCAAAGGAATGGCTTTTAAACAGCTGTTCCTTTTTTTATGCATAGTGATATAAAGAGAATATGGATAATGGAGACATCCTTTCCGTAGTAGCATTGCCGGATCTGCAATGCTATAATGAACTCATCGGATTTGGGAAGGGGGCAGGAAGGTGGAAAAAGGATTATTAGGTTCTGAATTCAGGCATTTTACGGAAGAAATCAGGGCGCGTTTTATGCATATGGGACTAAAAAAGAAAACGGTTACTTTCGTAATGTGTACTTTTCTGGGAGCGGTTTTGTTTACATCGGTGGTATTTGGCATCCTATACAGCAATTCCTGGAAAAGCACGGTTATTAAGCATGTGAAGAGTATCGAAGCTGAAAAAGAAGAGGGGATAAAGGGGTATTTTGAAAATATGCAGAGTCTGGCCTATAATATCTGTTACAGTAACTGGATGCAGGATATATTTAAAAAAAGCGTATCCGTTCAGCGCAGACAGGAAATGGAGGAAAATGCCAGAGCTTTTCTTGGCAGCCTCAGTACGTTGTATGAGGGAAACCAATTCGCCGTCATTGCATTAAATGGGACGAAGGTAACCGGGACGGACAGCTATCGGCTGGATTATAGTGTGGATATTGAGCAGAAGGATTGGTATGAGGAGCTGTTAGCAAACGGAAAATATGTGGAAACAGGAGAAGGCAGCGAAAAAGGAATATACAGGAATCATCCGGAATGGAATATGACAATTTATTATGTTGTCCATGATTATAATACGCTGGAAAGAACCGGTTTCCTGGTTATTACCATACCATTAAAAAATATATATAAGCTGCTGGATACAAGCTATGAAGGGACCTGGCTTGCTCTGGAAGATCCGGACGGAGGGCTTGATTGCTCCGGGCTGCCGGAGGATACGGATCTGGAAGGGAAGATAAAGACAATGCCTTTTCATGTGGTTAAGGCGGAAAACCGTTTTTTTGTTTCTAAAACACAGATTGAAACAGATTTTTTTACATGGAACCTGATTACCGTAGTGGATGAAAAATTCCAGAAAATAAGCAATCCGATGATGGTTTTTGTATTTGTGGGCGTTCTTATTTTTGTAGGATGTCTGCTGATAGTGGTGGCGGCTGCGGTATCCAGGTATCTGACCAACCCTATCCTGGACTGTGCGGATGCCATGCTGGAAATACGGAACAATAATATAGGGATTCAGATGGAGAATACGTATTCTGATGAAATAGGCGAACTGATAGATGGCTTTAATGAAATGTCCGGCTCCATTTTTTCTTTAATAGAAAAAAATAAAATGATTAGTGCACTGCAGAAGGATGCGGAAATAAAAATTCTGGAGAGGCAGATTAATCCTCATTTCCTTTTTAACACTCTGGAAATTATAAACAGCCTGATATTAAATAAAAAGGAAAAATCGGCTGTAAAAGTGTGTGAGACTCTGGGCCAGCTGTACCGGTATAATCTGAGACAGAACAAATGGATCACACTTCGGGAAGAGCTTGCTTATACCATGCAGTATCTTCTGATTATGAAATATAAAATAAATGATCTCTCCTATTTCTGTGATGTGGATGACAAACTGATGGATACCCCATTTTTGAAAGCGATCCTGCAGCCGTTAGTGGAAAATTCAATTAAGCATGGATTTCAGAGAAAGCAGCAGGAGTGCTGTATCTCGATTTTGATAAGGCAGAATAATGATAAGCTTCACATTGAGGTGATGGATAATGGAAACGGTATGGAGGAAGAACAGCTTGCGTCTTTACATACAGAAATACGCGGTATTTTTGAAAACCCCATGAAATGCCTGGCGGAAGCAAACCATATAGGAATTAAAAATGTGGTACAGCGTATGTATCTGGAATACGGGGAAGCTTTCCATGTAAAAATAATTTCCACTGCGGGATATGGGACAAGAATTGAACTCGAAATCCCTGAAGAAGGGGAAAGAAGGGAAGAGAAACCATATGTATAGAATAGGTATCGCCGATGATGAAAAATATGTCCTTAAGAGTATTATGCAGAGGATCCGCAGCAGCGGCATGGAGCTGGAAGTGGTGGGAACGGCAGGCAATGGCGTGGAAGCGTTGGAGCTTTATGAAAAGGAACAGCCTGATATTTTTTTCGTGGATATTAATATGCCTGTAGTTAACGGCCTGGATTTTATAGAAAAAATAAGGAAACGGAATCCGGAGGCCCGGACCCGTTTTATAATAATCAGCGGTTATGATGACTTTGCTTATATGAAAAAAGCGATACAGCTTGGTGTTATCAACTATATTAAAAAACCTATTCTGCAGCAGGAATTTTCAGATATGCTGTGCGATGTCTGCAGGCAGCTGGAAGAGGAAAGAGACAAGGAAGAGAAAAAAGAAGAAAACATACGATCCTGGACAGATTTCCTTCATTTGAAGAAACAAAAGGATACGGAAGGGACGTATTTCCTAATCAGAGGGAAAGAGATAGGCAGCAGGGCGGCGTCTTTTTTAAAGGAACTGGCGGTTATGGAAGGCGGACAGGGGTGGAATGCCGTTCGTTTTTACGGCGTGACGGATATCCTGCTGCTCATTTGGGAGGGAAACAATTGTTCTGGAAGGGAAATCGAAGCGATAACAAGAAAAAATTGTTTTTCCCATGCCTGCCAGATTGTGTATATGACCGGTAAATGCAGAAATCCGGAAGAGATGATCGGACAGTTTGAGGATACCTTGAATATCCGGTTTTACCATCCGGAATACCGGGTTATGAAGATAAAAAACCAAATTTATGAAAAGCCCGGCATTTTCTATGAAGCCTTTGATTCGGCATTGGAGAATGTAAAGGAAAACAAATATACCGAATGTCTGGATGAAATAATGAAACCGGTATTTTTAAAAGAAACCAGTTGTAATTTAATTAAACAGGTATATCAGTCGGTTATATTATTGATAGCAAATAAATATACAAAGTATGATTTGCAGCTACCCGTCAGGCTGCGCCAGGAGCTGTTTCCTTTTGCCACGGCAGCTTTCGAAAATAAAAAAGAAATGATAGCCAGGCTCGCTGCCTATTCGGAGGAAATCAATACCCGGATTGGAGAAATCCTGTCGAGAAGTGATTTGGTCGATAAGGTCATACTATATATCGGACAGCATTATAAAGAAGAAATTAATCTAAGTGAACTGGCGGGAGAGTTTTTTGTGGTTCCGACTTATCTGGCAAAACGGTTTAAGGAAAAAAAGAATTGTACCGTGATGCAGTATCTGGAAAATATGAGGCTGAAAAAGGCGAGAGAGCTTCTGGAATCCTCGCCCCTTTCTATTTCCGATATAGCAATGATGGTCGGTTATAATGACCCGAACTATTTTGCCAGAAGCTTTAAAAAGGTTTATGATTTGACACCGCGGGAATACAGGAATATCTGCGGCGGAGAATAAAAGAAGGATACAGAAAGTGTGCATGAAACCATGCGGCTTTCTGTTTTTTTTGCCCTGTATTACAGGATAATAACCGCACAGAGCTAATATTGTGCTATTCTCATGACAATATTGTACTAGAAAAGGCTTCTATAAATTAATATTATATACATGTCGACGAAGATAATAACTGATAGGAAAGGGGAAGGTTGAAAAATGAAAAAGAAGTTACTGGTATTGTTTGTGGGAATTTGTATGGTATGTACATGTCTGGGATGCGGGAGCGGCGGTGGAAGTGCATCAACTGCCGGGAGTGCGGCAGAACCGGGACAGACAGAAGCATCACAGGCCGACCGTTCGGCAGGGGAAAAGAAGAAGGTCACTTTTTATATGTGGGCTTCGGATGCCGAGCAGGAATTTGACAAGGCAATTGTAGCACAATATGAAAAAGAAAATCCGGATATTGATATTGAAGAAAATTATATCCCGTATGCGGAGTATCTGAGTAAAATCAATACAATGGCGGCAGCGGGTAGTATGCCGGATATTTTTAATCTTCCCGAAGGAAATGTTTTCGAATGGGGAGAAAAGGGGGCGCTGCTGGACCTGAAGCCTTTATATGAGGAGGCGGGTGTTAATCCGTCCGATGTTTCTGTGGATTCCGCCATTTTTTCCACAGATGAAAATGTATGGTCAGTGGGATATAATGTAACGACAATGTGCATGTATTATAATAAAGAGCTTCTGGAACAGAACGGAATAGCGCTTCCTTCCACAGATGCCTCAAAGCCCTGGTCATGGGATGAATTTGTGGAAAACGCCAAAAAAATAACCAAAGACAGCAATGGCAACGGCCCTGGGGATGCAGGCTTTGACCCGGATAATATCACCGTATATGGCACCATGATGCCAACGGACTGGACGAAGTATATCGCTTTGCTGCACACGAACGATGTAGGCATACTTAACGAAGAAGGCACAGAGCTTGGGATCCGGTCGGAAGCCGGTATCGAGGTGATTCAGTCTATTGCCGATTTGGGGAATGTGATTCATTGCGCACCCTCCAGTGCCATGGCGAAAGGCGCTTTTTCCGATGCATCTGCCATGTTAATGAACGGGCAGGTTGCTATGGTAATTGACGGCGGATGGGCGCTTGCCAACTATACCAACGAAGGTTTTGATGTAGGTGTGGCTCCTATTCCGGCGTTTAAACATCCTGCAGATATCAGCTGGACAGCGGGATTATGTATGTCGCCTGCCGCTGCAGATAAGAAGGAAGCATTTGATTTCTATCAGTATTTTACCAACTTTACCAATTCCATACAGGCGGCTTTGGAGCAGGGAGTTTCTCTCGGCGGCCTTCCTCACACACTGGAGGTATTTGACGGAGGGGAAAATGAACAGAAATGGATATCCACTTATACCAAGGTGGATGCGGCACAGATGTGTGAAGCGTTTAAAAATATTCTGCAGGCCGAAAGTACGGTGCTGGGCGATAATGTCAGAGTAAAGAATTTCCCTGTTATCGTGGATAATACAATAGTTCCGGCCTTGGACAATGTGTGGCTGGGAGAGGTATCTGCCAAAGAAGCTCTGGAATCGCTGGATTTGTCCGACAGTATAGATGGTTACTGGAAATAAATAACCCTCGCGGCAGTCGCCAAGTGGATGCACTCGTGCATCCGTTTGGCTCGTTGCCCGCGGGAATAAATAAATAGTGCAGGATGCCCGATCCGTAAAAGGCCGGGCTTGGACTGGAGGACAAAGAGAAATCATGAAAAGAAAGAAAAGGATGTCGTTAAAGGACAGAACGCAGCTGAAGTGGGGATATTTCTTTATAGCCCCTGCAATTATCGGTCTGCTTTGCTTTAATTTTGGCCCCATGCTGTTCAGCATGTGGATTAGTCTTACAAAATGGGATGTGATAACGCCCCAGGAGTTCATTGGCCTGAAGAATTATCTGAATCTTTTTAAGGATCCGCTTGTGATCAAATCGCTTCAGGTAACGGCATATTATACGCTGCTCAGCGTCCCGCTGGTAACGTGCGTTCCTTTGCTGATAGCTATGCTGCTGAATACAAAAGTGAAGGGGCTGTCCGTATTCCGGACCATATTTTATATCCCTTCCATCGTACCGGTAGTGGCCAGCTCCGCTATCTGGATGTACATATATAACCCTATGTATGGCTTGCTGAACAGTATTATAAAAGCGTTCGGGGGGCATACGCATAACTTTATATTCAGCCCGAAGGAGGTTATTCCGTCGCTTGCCGTAATGGCGGTCTGGGCCGCAGGTAATACGGTGGTTATCTATCTGGCAGGGCTGCAGGGGGTATCCAGGCAGCTATACGAGGCGGCGGAAATTGACGGCGCCGGTGCTTTTGCCAAATTCCGGAAAATTACCATTCCCATGATGACCCCTATTATTTTCTATAATTTTGTCATGGCGATTATAGGTTCCATGCAGACGTTTACCCAATCCTATATCATGACGGACGGAGGGCCTTCCAATGCCAGCCTTTTCTATTCCCTGCTTGTCTACCGCACCGCATTCAAGCAATCGCAGATGGGGTATTCGGCAGCCATGTCCTGGGTATTATTCCTGATTATTGCGGCGCTTACAGCTGTTGTATTCAAGACTTCGGATAAATGGGTAATATATGAGAATGGAGAGTAATCATGAAAAAAAAGAACAGAGGGAAACTTATTTCCTATATTTTGCTATTCGGTATATCCGTTCTGATGCTGTTCCCTTTTTTCGGGATGGTCCGCAGTTCCTTTATGACAAACCGGGAAATTATGACGGTACCTATCCAATGGCTTCCCAGCCATTATAATCTGGATAATTTTAAAGATGCCTTTGCACGGGCGCCTTTTTCCAGATACTTTGTCAATTCGGCAATCATAGTGCTTATTAACATGCTGGGGAGTATACTCAGTTCCAGTTTTATTGCTTTCGGGTTTTCCCGGCTGCGGTTTTCAGGAAAAAACCTGTGGTTTGCCCTGCTGCTGTCTACCATGATGATCCCCCAGACCGTACTGATGATCCCTCAGTTCCTTATCTGGCAGGCTGTGGGGGCATACAATACTTTTGTCCCGCTGACACTGCCTTGTTTTTTCGGAAGCGCTTTTCATGTATTCCTGGTGAGACAGTTTTATGCAGGGATACCGAAAGAATATGATGAAGCGGCCTTAGTGGACGGAGCGAATTACTTTGTGATCTATCTGCGGATCATAGTTCCCATGGCAAAACCGGTCTTATGTACCGTGGGAGTATTTACGTTTATGAATACCTGGAATGACTTTATGGGCCCCCTGTTGTATCTGGATAAGGAAAACCTGAAAACGGTATCCCTCGCCCTGCAGAATTTTATGGGACAGCATGTGAGCGAGTGGAATCTGCTGATGGCGTTATCTTCTGTTATTACTTTGCCTATGATTGTAGTATACTTTATGGCACAGAGATATTTTATTGAGGGGATTACCTTTTCCGGCCTGAAGGGATAAGGGGAAGAACAAATTTATGGATTGAAAAGGAGAGGGAAGTTATGAATCTGGATTTAAAAGAAGTACCGTTCAGCATGAGAGGAAGCTATATGGCAGTATCTTACTGTGGAAAAAATTTCCGGGGTTCAGGGCTGGAGGAAGGCCTGTATCTCAGAACGGTCCATGGAAATGCGAAAACACCTTATGTGGCAAGGATAGTTCCCCTGCACAAGGGGAAAATCTGTACATACCGGATAGAGGCACAGCCGGAGAAGGTGGAGCTGCTGTTGGAGGACGGGACGATTACACTGGCCTTTGCGGATTCCGATACGCTTCTGCTTGGGGGAAAGGGAGAGGGGATCGGCATCGGACTGGATTTCCTGCCGGGGGATGCCTTTGACTTTATCCAGCCGGTTCTTTCCGGTGAGGATACCTGGTATATGGCTGACTGCTTTAAAAACTATATGAGATATATGCTGTTTAACCAGGCGGGAAGCATTACATTGCAGCAGGAATGGAACGTGAGTAATTCGGAATACTGCCGGCTGGACATTTGTGAACAAAAAGAGGAATTTCTGCTGGTTTTGGAAGAGGTCAGGGATTCCTGGATTAACCGCCGCCGTTCCTACGATATGGATGAGATATGTAACCATACAAGAGATGATTTCCGGCGTTTTTATCATTCCATGCCCACTGTGCCTGCTGCATATGAGGATGCCAGGGAAAAGGCGGCATATGTTAACTGGAGCAGCATAGTAAAGAAATGCGGATTCCTGAAGAGAGATGCCATGTTTATGTCCAAAAACTGGATGTGCAATGTATGGAGCTGGGATCACTGTTTTAATGCGCTGGCACTGGCGTATGATAATCCGCTTGATGCATGGGATCAGTTTATGATACTGTTCGATCAGCAAAGCCCGACGGGGAGAATCCCCGACAGCATTAATGATTCCATAATTATTGATAATTATTGCAAACCCCCCATTCATGGCTGGACTTTCCGCCGGTTAAGAAAGATTATGAACCTGGACATGGAGCAGCTTGAGGAAGCCTATGAAAAGATAGGAAAATGGACACAATGGTGGTTAAATTACAGGGACCAGGATGGAGACGGGCTTTGTGAATATACACATGGGAATGATTCCGGCTGGGATAATTCCACGGCTTTCCGTATGCTGCCCCCTGTTACCCTTCCGGATTTGGCCGCTTTCCTTATCATCCAAATGGAAGAGCTGGGTTATCTGGCAGAACAGACCGGCCGTAATGCCGATAGCATGATGTGGAGGAAACGGGCCGGCGATATGCGTGTCCGTATGTTGGATAAGCTTTTTATAAACGGAAGGCCCCGCGCTGTCAGGACGGTTACCGGGGAAGAGGTAGAAAACTGCAGCCTGATTTTATATCTGCCTATCGTACTTGGGGAAGCGCTTCCGGCGGATTGTAAGGAATACCTGATAAAGCAGCTGAAAAGTGACACATTTGTTACCGGTTATGGACTGGCTACGGAAAGTCCGTCCAGTGACTTATATGAAGCGGACGGCTATTGGAGAGGGCCGATATGGGCACCGAGCACGATGCTGCTGGCTGACGGGCTTTGGGAATGCGGAGAAAAGGTGTTTGTCCGGGATATAACCCGCCGTTTTTGTAAAATGGTACAGCAGAGCGGCTGTGCTGAAAATTTTGATGCACAGACGGGGGATGGCCTGCGGGATCGTGCATATACCTGGACGGCGAGTGTTATGCTGGTTATGGCACATGAATATCTGGGGGAGGAATGTTGAGATGGGGGTAACGTGCAGAATAGAGAAGGACAGGAGCCTTACGGTATGCAGCGGTTCCTCCTGCCTTATCGGAAATATGTATCCCGGCATAGACGGGCATTCCCTCCATGTATTGCAGATCCTTAAAGAAGAAAAGAAAGTCGTATGGGTAACGGAATACGGGAATATATCCTGCAGCCTGCAGGAGGAAGAAAAAGACAGCTTCGGACTGGAATATGCTCTGGAAAACTATAGAGGTCCTGTCCATACCTTGCATTTCTTTTATAGGGCGGATACGGCAGCGGACGGTTTTTACCAGGCTGCGGAGGGCATGGGCGGGGATACCGGTTATTACGGAAGAGACAGTATACGGAAAAAAGGGACAATTGTAAGCTATGGATTATGTTCTTTACAGTTTAAGAAGGAATTCCTGACCATATATACCGCCTCTCAGAAGCATTATGAAACGGTATGCGAACTGGATGCCTGTGAGAAGAATACCTATACGGACGGAAGCGGTAACCGGAACCTGGAAACGGTAATGCAACTGTCTTTCGATGTAAGAATGGAAAATACCAACAGAGAACAGGTGGTTTTTGAACGGGTAAAGTTCCTTTTAACAGCGTCCATGGAGGAAGGTCTGGAAAGGGCGGCGGAAGAAATCGGACGGAATATGTCCGCCAGGCTGTTTATGCCTCCTGCGTATCACTGGTGTTCCTGGTATTATTGTTATCAGAATTTCGACCGTATACAGCTGAAGGAATATTTGGAGGGCTTTGCCGATGTAAAGTGCGGTAAGGATATGAAATATTTCCAGCTGGATGTGGGGTATTGTACGGCTATCGGGGACTGGCTGGAACCGGGTGAGAGATTCCCGGAAGGGCTTGAAACCGCTTTTAAAGAAATAAAAGAGGCCGGATATATTCCCGGAATCTGGGTAGGTGCTTTTATGGTTGGCAACAGAAGCCGGCTGTACAGCGAGCATCCGGACTGGGTATTGCACGATTGGGAGGGAATGCCTGTCAGGCTATGGATTACGGACAATGAACCAAAGCCCTGGGGATATCAGGATGAAGAGTATTATTGCCTGGATACCTCCCACCCGGATGCCATGTCTTATATGAGGCATGTTTTTACCACTTTCAGAAAATGGGGCGCGCGGATGTTTAAAACGGATTTTATGCTCTGGGGGCTTCAGGACAGCAGCCGCGTAAAACGATACAGTCCCGGTAAAACGTCCGTCGAATACTATCGGGATTATTTACAGATGATCCGGGAAGCCATAGGGGAAGACAGCTATTGGCTTGGCTGTATAGCGCCTTTTCTCCCCTTTGTGGGATATGCCGACGGTATGCGGATCGGAGGGGATGTAGGCTCCAGCTGGGATGGCGGATTCGGTCCCCGGAATATGATACGCTGCCTGACAGGGAACAATTATGCCAATCACCATTTTTACCAGACGGATCCGGATGCGGTTATGCTCCGGGATTTCCAGATACGTCTTACAGACCGGGAAATTAACAGCCTGGCCTTATTGGCAGCTGTATCCGGCGGCTGTATTTATACATCCGATCCCCTTCACCGGATAGCGGCCGGCAGGAATAAGCTTTTCGAATTCATAAAGCCGGACAGGAGAAGGAAGCCTTCCTTACCCTTTCTTTCCGAAGAACGGCCGGAAATCGTCATGGTACATAAAGAAAAGAAAAAAGGGATCGTATTTATCCTTAATAATACCGAAGTCAAGCTGAATGGGGTATATGCTCTGGAAAAGCTTGGGATTCCTTCCGATTGGCATGTTTTCCGGTTCAGGACTGGTGAAAAAGAAGAACTGTGGAAAAAGCAGCTGGTAGTTACGATTCCTTCTCATGACTGCCGTCTGTTTATCGTAACACAAGAAACGCAGGTTTCTGTTGATTATGAAAGATTATGGAATAACCTGGAGTAATGCTTTAAACGTTCAATACATAACAAGTGGGTAAGTATAACCGGAATCATACCGCATGTGATTCCGGTTTTTATTTTAATTCAAAAATTAGCAAAAAGCAGTGAACAATAAAAATGTTTTGTGCTATACTTTTTGTATCATATTGGGGATGGTAATAATTATGAAATTAATGTTTTTGGAAGCTTTGCAAGCTTATTATGCCCCTGTTGTCCTGCTTCTCTTTTTTTCTATTATTTTAGTAACCGATCAGCTTCTGACACGTCAGGAAAAGAACTTGTTTTTGATGGAGCTTGGAGTAGTAGGTCTGATGCTTTTTTCCACCTGGGTGGATCGCTGTGTCAGCCCCATTACGACAGGAGAATGGTGGCGCCTGCGTTTTTTAACAAGCGCGATGCAGTTTGCAGCGGCTCCTCTTTCGCCGCTGGTACTGTTGTGGATATACAGGCGTAACCAGCTTGTCCGTATGGGATGGCTGCAGTGCCTGCCGGCAATAGTTAACGCGCTGTTATCGTTAGGAAGCTTCTGGACGGGGCAGGTGCTTTGGGTGGCGCCTGGAAACATTTATAGCAGAGGGCCGCTATTTTTACTGCCTTTTTTTTCATCAGCCTTTTATGTAGCCTTTATTTTATATACGGCCTCACGGCAGGAGACGCCCGGACGCAGGCTGGAGACAATATTCCTGCTCTGTGCGGGGATAGCAATTGCAGGTGCCTGTGCTCTTGAAATCGTGTTTGTCATCCGTTACATGATATGGAGTACCACAGCTGTAATGCTGTTGACCTACTTTTTGCTGATTACTATTTTAAAGGTATTGTTCGACTCACATACAGGGATTTACAGCCGCTTGGCCTATACAAAGAGGCTGGAATCCATAGGGAATGGGCAGTCTGTCACCCTGGCTATGATAGATATGAACGGGCTGAAAGCGATTAACGATTCTTATGGCCACGAGGCGGGGGATCAGGCTATTATAAGTGTATCTCAGGCTTTGTTGTCCATTCCTGTACAGGGAAAGAAGCTTTACCGCTATGGAGGAGATGAGTTCATCATAGTGGTCGGCAGGTGGTGCAGGGAGGAATTGGAGGATGAGTTAAAGCTGATTGCGTCAAACTGCGGTAAAGTGAACGCAATTACGCTTTCCTTCGCTTACGGGGTTATAGAATACCGGGATGGAGATCTGCATAAGGCTACGGAGGAAATGGATCGTTACATGTATAATAATAAAATGAAAATGAAAGCGGCCCAAAAAGGTTCCGACGGCAAAAAGGATGCCTGATTGTATTTTGCATTTTCAGGGCAGTTATTTATGGGTGCCCGGCGGGTTTTTCCTTTGCAAAAACAGGGACAGTATCATATAATAAAAACAGATTCCCGGCACACATCGGCAGCGGAATGCATTCGCTGGATCAGCAGACACGGAAAGGAAGGTCTATATGGGATTAATCAGAGCGGCAGTACAGTCGGCAGCATCGGTAATGGCGGATCAGTGGGAAGAGTATTTTTATTGTGATTCGATTCCGGCCAATATCCTTGCGGTAAAAGGAAGCAGGAAAACCTCCAAAAGAGGTTCCAATAAAAAAGGAAGCGATAACATCATCTCCAACGGATCGGTCATCGCGGTCAATGAAGGGCAGTGTATGATGATCGTGGATCAGGGAAAGGTAGTGGATGTCTGTGCGCAGCCAGGTGAATACGTTTACGATACGTCCAGCGAACCTTCAGTATTTTTCGGGGATCTGGGGGAGAATGTGAGGCGCTCCTTTGAAACCTTCGGCATCCGGTTCGCATTTGGCGGGGAAGCACCCAAGGATCAGAGGGTATACTTCTTCAATACAAAAGAAATTGTGGGAAATAAATACGGAACGGCGAATCCGGTGCCCTTCCGGGTGGTAGACAGGAATATCGGGCTGGATATCGATATAGCGATCCGCTGCCACGGGGAGTATTCCTACCGGATTGTGGATCCTATCTGTTTTTATGTGAATGTATGCGGAAATGTGGAAGGGGCTTATTCCAGGGAGAATCTGGACAGCCAGCTGAAAAGTGAGCTGATGACAGCTCTGCAGCCTGCCTTTGCGAGGATTTCGGATATGGGGATCCGTTACAGCTCGCTGCCGGGCCATACGGATGAAATAGCATCCGCCCTGAATACGGTTCTTTCGGAAAAATGGGTGAAGCTTCGGGGAATTGCCCTGGCTTCCTTCGGGGTAAGCAGCGTGAAAGCCTCGGAAGAGGATGAAGATATGATCAAGCAGCTGCAGAAGGCGGCTGTGCTCCGGGATCCCAATATGGCGGCGGCAACCATTACCGGTGCGCAGGCAGACGCTATGAAGACGGCCGCGGGTAATAAAGCCACCGGCCCCATGATGGCCTTTGCAGGGATGAATATGGCAGCTAACGCGGGCGGAATCAATGCCGGGCAGCTTTTTGAAATGGGACAGCAGAACCGGCAGCAGGAGACTTTGGCAGGGACAGCGGCCGGCAGGCAGGACAATACGGCAGGAAGCTGGAACTGCAGCTGCGGTGCCGCCGGAAATACCGGAAAATTCTGTTCCGAGTGCGGAAAGCCCAGGCCTTGGGAGAATGGCTGGGTATGTTCCTGCGGAGCGGTAAACAAAGGCAGGTTCTGTTCCGAATGCGGCAAACAGAAACCGGCAGGAGCCAGGCTTTACAAGTGTGACAAATGCGGATGGGAGCCGGAGGATCCGGCGCATCCCCCCAAATTCTGTCCGGAGTGCGGCGATCCCTTCGATGACGGCGATATAAGATAAGGTATCAATGGATAAAAAGAAAGCAGAAAGATGCAGGCGGAAGAACGACAGCGTTTCCGGCAGGCACATCATTCTGCTTTCTTTTTTTCGGGATCTCTGTTCCCGGCGTTATTGTCCGCGCAAAAAGGAAAAGAGGTCAACGTATGAAGTTGGTGGTATTTCCTGTTTCCGGGAGCGGAACGGCGATCCCCGCTTTTTTACCGGCTTCGATACAATGCAGCAGCCAGGCCATGTTGCGGGCCAGATTTCGCATCGTCTGAAGGCCTTCTTTATCCTGAAGCACTTCCTCCGGGGTATTCCCATGGACCATATTCCAGTAGGAGGAACCTACCAGAGGCATGTTGGATATGGTAAAATATTTATTCAGCTGATCAAGGGTGGCGGTGGAGCCGGCACGGCGGCAGCTGGCGACTGCGGCGCCGGGTTTATACACCATATTCGCTTTCCCCGCATAGAACATCCGATCCAGGAAGGAAGTGACAGCGCCGCCTGCGGATGCATAATGGACGGGGGAACCAAAGATAAAACCATCCGCCCGGGATGCTTTTTCTATTGCCGTGTTAACGGTATCCTCAAAGATACATCTGCCCTTTCCGGCACAGCCGCCGCAGCCCATACAGCCCCGTACCGGAGCGGTGCCCACATGGAAAATTTCGGAATCGATCCCGCATTCCTTCAGCTCAGAAGCGATTTCCGAAAGGGCGGTGTAAGTACAGCCCTTTTCATGAGGGCTTCCGTTGATTAATAAAACTTTCATTATTTATGTACTCCTGTCCACGTAATTGTTGGTCCGTATAAAAGATTTCCGGATACGAAAATAACTCCCCGGGCCACATGGATATGAGGTGCGGGAGCCGGTGTCACTTATAGTATATGCATCATTGGAAAAAAATTCAACACAAAACCCGTCTGGGGGTCATAGGGACGTGTTATCGATGCAGGCATCCTTTTTCCAGTCTGAGCAGTCCGGTTCCCCGGCATCTACCTGCGTTGCCATTTTCTGCAGAAGCTCGAGTTCACTGTTAAAGGAACAGACGCCGCTTTCTGTCTGCAGCACTCCCTGCCAGCTGTGATGTGCATCGGCGGATATGGTTATTTTAAAGGTATGTTCCATTAAGCATCACTGCTCCTTTTCTTCTATTTTCCTGTTTTCCGTAATCAGCTCCATGAGCCGGGACAATGCCTGCTCCATCTTTTGCTCCGAGACCGGCTTTCTGCAAAAGAATGGGACGCACAGGCGGTATGCCTGAAGCCCAAAATCCAAATCAGAAAACCATATGATTTTACGGGATAAAAGTCTTGCGCTGGTAATGGTGTTCAAGCCGTCCACACCGTCCTGGGCTATGATTACAATATCCGGAAAAGCGTGCGTTACGATACTCTCAAGCTCCTGCCAGTCTGCACAGCCGGTTATGTGTGCCTTTATATTTTTCCCTTCAAAACAATGCCGGGCGGATTCCATGAGCAGATCCCGCTCCGCGGCATTGCCGTCACAGACAATCGTATTCCACATAGGTTCCCTCCTTTCCGGTATGCGTGCTCTCTTATTATTAAAATAGTAGAATACGGAAAGATAAGCAATAAGGTGGCCGGAACTTGTAATTTTTGGCCGGATTTTGCGTTGCAGCCGTGGTGCGGTTCCTGTAAAATGATAAGTGTAATACCAGGCTTGGGAACAGAGAGGGGAATGGGGACATGAGAGTCGCTGTCATTGACGACTTATACCTTGGCAGAGAGGAAATACGGAAATGTTTGTGCCGATATCTGAATGAAAGTTATGCAGGGGAAACGCCTGTGATAGATGATTTTTCCAGCGGGGAGGATTTTTTGTCCTGTTTTATGCCGGAAGTATGGGATATGATATTTATCGATCAATATATGCCGGGGCTTTCCGGAATTGAAACTGCGCAGAAGATCAGGGAAAAGGATAAACTGGCGGCGCTGGTGTTTGTTACCACCAGTCAAAGTCATGCTGTTGAGAGCTACGGTGTGCGTGCATGCGGATATCTGGTAAAGCCTTACGAGTATGAAGCCTTTAAAAAGACTATGGATCTGGCAGGAGTTGGTAAAATACGGGATGCGCGGTTCCTCTGTGTGGAGCAGGAAAAAATCCTCCTGCGTGAAATCCTCTGGTGTGACAGGGACGAGCATTATATCCAGATTCACACGGACAGGCGGGGTATCCTGCGGTTCCGCATATCCATCAGTGAGCTGAGCTGTCTGTTGGCGGCCTTTCCTCAGTTCCTGAATTGTTATAAGGGGTGTATCGTCAATGCGGAACGGGTGGAGCGGATTGACGGATTGGATTTCCTGATGGATACAGGAGTGAGAATACCATTTGCCAGACGGGAGAAAAAGAAGCTGGAAGCGTTATTCAGTGCTTATCTGTTCCGGCGGGAAAGGGAGGATGTTCTGCTATGATGAGGTTTATGGATACACTGATGGTACTGCTGTTCCCCTTTCTGGATGCCATCCCCTTTACACTGCCGCGTTACTGGCTGTTCCGTGACAGGCTCCGCCTTCCCTTCCGGTATATCGTCCTGCTGCAGTTCGTCGTCTCGTCGGTATACAGCGGTGTATTTTATGTGATCAACCAGGGCGGTTATGAGATGGCAGTGAAGTGGACGACGATTACCCGCTACTGTTTTCTTCTGCTTTTCCTGGGCTTTGCGTTCCTGCTGATCCGGGACAGTTTCCCTAAACTGATGTTTACCTGGCTGCTGTTTCTGGCGTGGCAGTTTTTTGTGCTCGGCAATGCCAACTTTATCGAAAGCCGGTTTTTTTATGAATTCTCTGACAGGCACCCATACATGGTCTATAATATCGCCCGTATAATCGTTTACCTGATAACCTTTCCGTTCCTGTCCCATTTTTTCAGCCATACCATAGCTGACGCGCTGAAAATGGACAATAAGGCCATGTGGCGGCATCTGTGGAAAATCCCTTTGTTTTCCACCCTGTTCGGTATGCTCTACTGTACGGTAACGGAGGTATATGCCTTCGCCTCCTGGCAGTTTCTGGTATCCCGTTATCTCATGCTGCTGGGCGCCTGCTATGTGTCTTATGTGGCATTTGAAGTGCTGGAAGTCTCCCATGCCCGGACGCAGCTGGAAGAAGCCCTGAAGTATGCGGACAGGAGCCTGCAGGTCCAGAAAAAGCAGTTTGACGCGCTGGCCTCCCACAGGGACGAAATGCGCAGAGCACGCCATGATCTGCGGCAGCATCTGGCCGTGGTGCAGTCATATATTGACAGGGAGGATAAGGAGGGGCTTGCGGATTACATTGATCTTTATAGAAACCAGCTGCCCCCTGATACAAGGGAACGGTACTGCGTAAATGACGCAGTGAATGCCATAGTCTGTTATTATGCGTCTTTGGCCCGGGACGGCGGAATTGAGTTCGAGGCGGGCGTGGATTATCCCCGGGACTGTCCGGTATCCGATACGGATATTACCGTACTTTTGGGGAATCTTCTGGAAAATGCGGTGGAGGCCTGCCGGAGGGAGACGGCGGAACGGAGGTTTATAAGGCTCAGGTTGAAAAGGAGGGGCGGTTCATCGCTGCTGATCCTGACGGACAACACCTGCACGGCGCAGGTCGGGTTTGAACAGGGGATACCCCTATCTTCGAAAAGGGAAGGGACCGGAATCGGAACGGCTTCCGTGCGGGAGCTTGCAGCCCGTTACGGGGGGACGGTGGAATTTGCGCAGAAAGACGGCGTATTTTACGCTTCCGTATTATTAAAAACGGTTCCGGAAACCTTCGCAGATGACGTGAAACATGTCTGAAACCCAGTGTTTATGCGCCTTTTTTATCTTATTACAATCTTAATGCCAGATAGGGAATCTTAAGACTATCTTAATGCCGGGGATGCTATGCTTAAGCTAAGAAAAGAGTTTAGGCTGGCATCCTTTTTCCGTGACGGAAGCAATGTACACGCCGGAAAAAAGGCGAGGAGGCGATTATGAAATGACCATTTTCACAAATATTTTATTACTGGCCGCGTTAACGGCTTATCTGCTCATCGTAGGTTTCGTGTTTACCGGGCAGATGAATGACATTGTAAAAGGCTACCGTTTCAGGCCCAAGGATGCGGTGCCGGATGATGATTATGAGGTCCTGATTGGCGGGGAAGGGGAACTGGCAATCCTGTTTGAAGAAAAGCTGAAAGAGAACGGTGTCAGCTGCCTGCGGATTCCCGAATTTGACGACAGGGCGAGGGAAGAGCTGATGGCGGTGTCCTCCCGCTGGCATGAGGTGGCGGGTGCGCCGGGAATGGCGGTGTTTGCCCTGGATGGTTCGGATTACCATAACCTTCTGCTGTGCGGTATGGCAAACCGTATGGCCGGGGCGGAGCAGTTATATGGGATCTGCAATGAATCGGGAAACCGGGGGATTTTCCTGGAAAACCGCATACGGGTTCTGGAAAAGGCAGGGGCAACCCCGGAAGGGCTTTATCATCTGTTTATCAGACAGTATGCCGGCAACGGATAACTGCACGCCCGGAATCTCCGCCGTCATGTCCGAAGGGGGAGGCGGCTCCCGGAAGAAATAAAGCAAAAGGAAAAGGATAAGGAAATGTTTCATTATATCAGAAATAAATTGACACAAGCGCAGATTATTGCTTTGGGATATTTTCTGGTAATTGGTTTGGGGACGCTCGTCCTGATGCTTCCCATTGCCACGAAAAGCGGTGAGATGGCTACGCCCCTTACCGCTTTGTTTACGGCAACCAGCGCTACCTGCGTGACCGGGCTTGTTGTGGTGGACACGGCTTCCTACTGGAGTCTGTTCGGGCAGTGTGTGATTCTGCTTATGATACAGGTGGGCGGTTTGGGCTTTATGACCATCGGTGTATTGTTCGCCATGTTCCTGAATAAAAAGATATCCCTTAAGACAAGGGGAATCCTGCAGGAGAGTATGAATACCAGCCAGGTGGGCGGAGTGGTGCGCCTGGTGCGCAAGGCACTTATCGGTACGGCGTTGATTGAGCTGACCGGGGCATTGCTGCTTATGATCCGGTTTGTACCGGAGTTCGGAATCCTTCGGGGGATTTACTTCGGTATTTTCCATGCGGTTTCCGCGTTCTGTAATGCGGGCTTCGATTTGATGGGGACCAGCAAAGGGCCTTATTCTTCCTTTACCGCCTATGCGGACGACACACTGATCAATGTCACGATCATGGCATTGATTGTGGTGGGCGGTATCGGGTTCTTTGTATGGGATGATATCTGCAGGAATAAATTTCATATTAAAAAATATAAGCTGCATACCAAAATAGTTCTTTCCTGTACGGCAATACTTATAACAGGCGGCGCTCTTTTTATTTATCTGTTTGAAAAAGACGGCCTGATGGCAGGGATGTCCGGCAAGGAAATCGTACTTACCTCCGCATTCAGCTCCGTGACAGCAAGGACGGCGGGTTTTAATACCATAGATACGGCGGGCCTTACCACCAGTTCCAAAATGCTTACCGTGCTCTTAATGTTCATCGGGGGAAGCCCCGGATCCACAGCGGGAGGTATTAAAACCACCACCATCGTGGTTCTTTTGATTTATGTATGGTCCAACCTCAGAGGGGCCAGAGGATGCAATATCTTTGAACGCAGGCTGGAGGACGATGCGGTGAGAAAAGCCAGCGACGTGGCGGTAATCAGCCTGTTTATGGCTATTGTGGCATCCATAGCCATACCCTATTTCCAGCCTCATCTTTTAATGGAGGATGTGGTGTTTGAGGTGTTCTCCGCTATCGGTACCGTAGGGATGTCCACGGGAATTACCCGGGATCTGAGCGCTGCCAGCCGTATTATCATTGTCCTCTTGATGTATTGCGGGCGGATCGGCAGCATGTCCTTTGCCCTGTCCTTTATGGAACGGAAAAAAGTGGCCCCGGTGAAGCTGCCGGAAGAAAAAGTAATGATAGGATAAAGGTTAACTATGAAAACAGTACTGATTATAGGAATGGGACGGTTTGGGCAGCATTTGTGCCGTAAAATGCTGCAGTTGAATAATGAAGTCATGATTGTGGATCAAAGGGAGGAAGCCATGGAGGATCTGCTTCCTCTGGTTACCAATGCCAAAATAGGGGACTGTACCAATGAAGAAGTGCTGCACAGCCTGGGGGTGGGAAATTTCGATCTCTGCTTTGTCTGTATCGGCACCAATTTCCAGAGCAGCCTGGAAATTACCAGCCTTTTGAAGGAGGCGGGGGCCAGGCATGTGATAAGCAAGGCGACCCGTGATATCCAGGCCAAGTTCCTGCTCCGCAACGGCGCGGACGCGGTGGTTTATCCGGAAAAAGATATTGCGGAGAGGATAGCGGTCAGGTACTCCGCGGATAATGTATTTGATTACATTGAACTGGACGAGGAATATTCCATCTATGAAATTCCGCCTTTGCGGGAATGGGTGGGGAAAACCATCGGGGAAGTGGATTTCCGGGCCAGGCTGAACAGCAGCATCATAGGCACCAGGCTCAACGGAATCACCAGTTTTCTGCCGGGAGCCGACCATGTATTCCGGGCGGAAGAGCATCTGATGGTCATCGGAAAGAAAAAAGATATTGATAAAATTCTCAAACATCTATAAAATAAGGGGATAACGATAACTGGCGGAACCCTTTACAGGAGTTAATCCGCAGGAGGTTTGGGAGGATTTATTGTGAAAAAGAAAATGGAAAGGTATTTCGGAATGCATCAAATCCGGTATGCCGGCCGCCTGGCCGGTATTATGCTCATTACCTCTCTGTTTTCTTTTTTGCTGCATTGGCTGGGGATAGGAAAGGAAAATATTCTGATGCTGTTCATTGTGGGGGTGCTTCTGGTGGCCTACTGCACGAACGGCTATCCGTATGGGGTGACCGCTTCGGTGGTGAGCGTGATGGTTTTTAATTATCTGTTCACGGAGCCGGTGCGGACTTTTTCTATTTCCAACCAGGATGATGTCATCCTTCTGCTCTTTTTCCTGGTGGCGGCATTGATTTCCTCCAATCTGACGGTCCGGTTCCGCAAGCAGGTGGAAGTTGCCCGGAAGAACGAGCAGCTGGCGGAGCAGCTGACCATGGAGCAGGAGCGGATTAAGTTCGCCATGGAAAAGGAACAGATGCGCAGCAATCTTCTGCGCAGTATCTCCCATGATCTGCGTACGCCTCTCACCGGTATTGCCGGGGCCAGCAGCCTGATAGCGGAGTCGGGGGACAAGATGGATCCGGACAGCATCATGAGCCTGGGAAAAGATATCAATGAACAGGCGGACTGGCTGATCCAGCTGGTGGAGAATATATTGAACATGACGAAAATCGACAGCGGTAAGCTGGTGGTGGAGAAGAAGCCGGAGGCCGTGGAGGATGTGATCACCAATGCCCTGGCTTATGTGAAGGGCAGAAGAAAGCTGCGCCGGGTGGAAATCGACATTCCTGAAGAAATGCTTCTGGTGGAAATGGACGGGAAAATGATTGTCCAGGTGCTGGTTAATATCTTGGATAATGCGATAAAGCATACCAGGGAGGACGGGGTTATACTCATTAAGGCCGAAACCGATGAAAAGGGTGTGTGGTTTTATGTGGAGGATAACGGGACAGGTATTGAAGCGGAAATAAAGGATCGGATATTTGATGAGTTTGTAACCTTCCGCCCGGTCAGCCGGGATACCGGAAAGGGGATAGGCCTGGGACTGGCTATCTGCAAAGCGATTGTGACCGCCCACGGCGGGCGCATTGAAGCCGCCAACAGGGAAGAAGGAGGCGCAAGCTTCCGGTTTTTCCTGCCCTTTGGAGCAAAATGAACGGAAAGGAAAACAGACCATGGAAGGTATGGAAAAGGAAGTGACCGTCCTGATTGTGGAGGACGATAAATATATATCCAATTTTATCTGTATGAGCCTGAAGCAGGAGGGCTATCATTATCTGAAGGCGGACACGGGAAGAGAGGCCATTGGCCTGAGCTATGCCAATAACCCGGATGTGGTGATTTTGGATCTCGGCCTTCCGGATATGGATGGAATGGAAGTGATAGAGCATATCCGCAGCAATTCGGATAAGCCGATAATTGTGGTTTCCGCCAGACAGGAGGAGTCGGAAAAAATCAGGGCGCTGGATCTGGGAGCGGATGATTATGTGGTAAAGCCCTTTCATATGGGAGAGCTTCTGGCGCGCATCCGGGTAGCTATCCGGAAGGCGGAGCAGACCGGCGGCGGAAACGAGTTGGGGGAAAGCTTTGCATGCGATTACCTGTTAATCGATTTTGTGAAGCGTATGGTATTTATAGATGGAAAGGAAATCCATGTAACCCCTATTGAATATAAGCTTCTTACCCTTTTGGTGAGCAACCGGGGGAAGGTTCTGACTCATAATTATATCCAGAATAAGATATGGGGCTATGGAGAAGGCGGGGATCCCAACAGCCTGCGGGTGTTTATGGCAACCCTGCGCCGGAAAATAGAGAAGGATACCACCAATCCCCGGTTTATTATCACGGAGGTAGGGGTGGGCTACCGGTTTTCGGAATGAGAGACAGGCGCCGGGCAGCCGGGATGCTGCCATTAGGGGGAAGGGTATGGAGAAGAAGCTGCTGGCGGATCTGGAAGAAAGCTATGGCCTGCGGTGCGGGGAGATAACCCCAGTTACGGGGGGCTGGTTAAATAAAAAATGGAAGGTAAGCAGCAGCAGAGGCACCTTACTGGTTAAACAATACAGCTATGAGCGGTTTACCCAAAAGCGGTTGGAGCAGATAGAATCGGCACTTTTGAGGCAAATCCTTCTGGAGGAAAACGGAATCCCCTGCCCTCACATCCTGACCTGTCAGGGCCGTGCGATACGCTATGCGGATGCGGATACGGCATATATGGTCATGGATTACCGTACGGGGAAATCGGAGAACCGGGAAACGGTAACCGCGGATCAGATGGAGAGTCTGGGGAGCGTAAGCGCCCTCATGCGCAGGGAGTTCGCCAAACTGCCTCTTTCGGAGGTACAGGGATATCCCATCGACAGCCGAAAGTTTTACGGTTCCCTGTGGGATAATTTTTATGCCCGGGCGGCTGAACTGACGTCGGATACACCGGAGGAATATAAAAAGGCGGTATTGGGCCAGGAGATCATTCTGAAGCAGCTAACGCCCGCCTTTTTCGACAGGCTTTCCCGGGGAATTGCCCATGAGGATTTTACTCCTGACAATATGCTTTTCCATACCAGGGAGGTATCGGCTATCCTGGATTTTGACCGTAACCAATACGGGTTTATTTTACATGATATCGGCAGGGCTTTTCTTTCCTTTGCGTTAACGGAGGAAGGGATAGACAGAGGGAAGGTGGATGCCTTTTGGCGGGGTTATACCCAATATCTGCCGCTCACCGGGGAAGATATTGTGGATTCCCTGAAAATCGCCTGGTGCGTGGAAGTGCCGTGGTGGATTCAGGCGGCCGTTTTTTCCGGGGGAGAGGAGAAGATCACGCGATTCAAGGAAGAAATCGTATGGGTGGAAAAGAACTGGTTTGAGCTGCCGGCTTTGCTCGGCCTCTGACGATAAGATACAAAGATAATGGCATGGTACACTGGTACCATGCCATTATTCCCGGGCGGAAAGAAATTCCAGAACCCGGCTGTTAAAATCCTTTGCTTCCTCATAGACCATATGCCCCAGCTCAGGGTAAATTACCAGCTGGCTATGGGGGATGCCGGCAGCGACGGCGGGGACGGCCCGGGTGCCTACGATCCGGTCGTTTCCCCCGCCAATAACAAGTGTGGGGCAGGTGATCTTACCCAGCGCATCCAGCGAATCATGGGTAAGGCAGGCGTTCGCCTGTATGAGGAAACGGGAAAAATCCTTTGGCCTGCCGATGAGGCCGAGGAAGGGGTAAAGCCGCCTGTATTTCTTCAGATATTCTTCGGAATAAGAGCGTTCCGCCGTATCAATAAGCAGATGCTTGTAATCCCCTTCCCGGGCCATCGTGATCCAGCGGCTGACCACGTTTTGGAGCGTTTTGTTCTGCCCCGGGGAAGTCACCGCTAATACCAGCTTTTCCACTGCTTCCGGGTAGTCGGCGGTCAGATGCTGGGCGATCATCCCGCCCTGGGAAATCCCTATCACCGCAGCGCCGGTAATCCCCAGCCGATCCATGGCTTCCTTCTGGTCCCGGGCCATGTCTTTTGTGGTATAACCCATTTCCATCCTGTTTTTCCGGCTGAAAACATATACCTTATAATCCCTGGCATATTCCCGGTACAGCATGGCAAAGGGGATAGCCGTTCCTTTTGCTGTTTTCAAACCGTCTCCCAGGCCGGGTATCATAATGAGGTTTTTTGGCCCGCTGCCGAAGGAGATATAGTCCATTTGGGTACTGCCTATTGGTACAGAGCTGTTTCTGGCATGATAAAACATGAGAATCTATCCTCCGTTTGTATTGGATATGGCTGTCCTTTTATCGTGCCTTGGAAAGCCGCCTGTTATTCCTGTTTCTTTTTAATGGAAAGCAGTACCACAATGATTACCACTACGAGAACCAGCAGGACACAGGATGCGACAAGGACGACGGCAATGGTTTTGTTTTCCGAAGTCTTTGTGATTTCCTGGGTGGTAAGATCCTTTGAAGGTGCGGTCTCCGGCGCTTCGGAGGATTCCTCCGCCGTTTCCGAAGGTGTTTCCGTTTCCGTTGCTTCTGTTTCGCTCTCCTCCTCCGATTCTGTTTCGGTCCCTTTATCCTTGGAAGTGGGAGTATAGTTGGTATTATTGGAGGAAGGGGCGCTTATTTCCCACGAGTTACCGCCGCCGGAGTTGGAACTGCCGGAGGAGCCGGATCCGGAAGGGGCCGGAGGAGGCGTGGTCAGCGCGGCATTCACCTTGGCATACAATTCGCTCAGCAGGGACAGCGGATAATAAACGCGGCCTTTTTCATAGGCGAGAGCCGTCTGCGCCGGTATCATGACCGGTTTTCCCCCGTCCCACCTTACGATCAGCGCCACCTTGGGATTCTCCCGAAGGGCGGCCATGACCGATTCCGGCATCTTATCGTAGGTTACCGCATTGACGTTTACCGTATCCCCCGCTTTTGCTTTTTTAATAAGACTCGTTACATTATCCCAGAAGTCCTTTTCATAATCAGGGACATAGGTATTGGAGGAAGCGTTGTTGTCATCATGCTTCTTATCCGATGAGGAATTGTTCTGGTTGGAGGAATTGTGGGGATCCTCCGCTTTTTTTACATCCTGATAAAGGACGGTAAAAATGGAAAAACGCTCCGTGGTAACGGTTATGGTTTTGCCGCTGCTGTCCTTATTCGAAAGGATATCCGCATCGGTACGGGCTTTCCCTTCATTATGGATGGCAGCTACATAAAAGGTACGTTCATAGCCGGAGGCCGGGGCTTTGATACCCTTGGGAAGAGGAAATTTCATGGTAAGGGGAAAATCTGATTCCGTAAGGGTGAAGCTGTTAGTCGTACCTGATTGGGTGATTATCTTTTTTAAGTCAATACTATAACTATCCGCAATGATGCCATCTTTTTTCTTTGCAAGTATCAGGTCCCTTTGCTGCGTACTTAAATTTATGTTACCGCTCACATTAATTTGTATGCTGAAGTTTGAAATCGTCCCGTCCTTCAACCCTTTGGCTTCATCCAAAGTCATACTGTCTAAAAGCGCCGTATAATCCGATATGCTGACAGGGCCTTTGTTGTCGACGTCAAAGTCTATTTCAGAAAGCTTTGCGAAGGAACGGTAGAATGCAAGCAAAGTATCCTGAGACACGGAGGGAGTCCTGGTGGCGGACAGGGCTTCGTACTGGATTTTGGCATCCAGATAGACAGTCTCCTGTTCCGGAGTCATGGAATCTCCCTTGATTTCAGGAAGGCTGCGGAACACCTGATTGATATCATCGCTGTCCATTTGTTTAAAGGCGGCAGACAGCTTATGCTCCTGGGAATCCCCCGCAGGGACATTTTCTATTTTATACGTATTATCTTTCAGTTTACCTGTAATATCCACACCGTCAAAGGTAACCGTTCCCAGCTTATAGCCGGGATCCGGAGTAAAGGTAAAAAGGAGATCCTTTCCTTTTTCCGCGGTAACGGTGCCGTCAGGGGTCACCTTCCCTTTTCCGCTGACCTCTGCCAAAACGGTATAAAGGGAAGCGGCAGTACTCTGAAGGGATACTTTACCGGTAACGGTAGTGTAATTGATGTTATCCTTTGGGGTAAAGGTCCAGGAATACTCATTTTTCCCCTCACGTATCGGCTGGTTTTCGTCCCATGCAATGGTACCCGGCGTGCTCCCCTCCCCAAGGCTCAGATTGGGCAGCGGCCCCTCTGCAGGAATGGTGCCGGATGACACTACGGGTTTTACCACGGAGGATGCCTGTCTGATTTTTACTTTGTACTCATGGCTTTCCTCATAAAAAGGTTCATTTTCCCCTTTCACAAAAGCTTGTACTTTAACCTTACACATAAAATCAGAGGCATTTGTGAATTCTATGGTGTTCTTATCATAAACAGGTTCTTCATTCGTAATACCGGTATTGTCTGTCCAACTCCAGGTATAGCAGAAAACAACGTCCCCGTTCCCGGCATCCTTATCCGCCTTGGCCAGGGGATGGCTGGCAGTAACGGTAAGCGCCGCCGGCGATTTATCATAAGTCTTGTCAATGCCGTTTCCAAAACGGATGACAGGCTGCTCCATGGATTTTTGGGCGATCAGCAGATTCCCTTCAACAAGAGAAGAAGGAGTTACCGGAACGGACCAGTCCTTATCCGTGCTCCATTTCCATGTATATTCCCCGCCGGAGGAAGAGACTGGCAATTTATAATTCTTATTCACCGTCCAGGACTTATTATCCTTAAGCATGTAGGTGAGCGGCATATGATACAGGGCGGCTCTGGGTGTATCTATTACCGTACCGGCCTCATCCTGAAAAGAAAGGGTGAGAGGATAGGTGAGCTTGTCCCTGATGGAAAAAAGCTGTGAAAAAGTTTTATAAGACGCTTCGTCAGGACATATGGCGGCGATCAGTTTATTCATGCCGGCAAACGCATCGACACCGCTTTTGTTAAGGCTTTTGGGAAAATAGATATAGGAATACCCCGTGGAAGCAAAGGCATTATCCCCCACGGAAACAGGAGCCGATGGCAGGTGCAGGGAGCCGGTTAATCCGGTACAGCCCGCAAAAGCCCCGCTTCCAATCGTCTGGATAGCCGTACCGGAAAAATCCAGATCCGTAAAAGTGACATTATATGCAGCATATTGGGAAGACGCAAACGCATTGGGTCCGATTCCCTTAACGGCAGTCCCTCCTACGGAGGCGGGAAGCTTCAAAGACATTTTGGTTTGCCCCGCATCGGCCAATTCCTGAAGATATTTCGGATTGACCCCTGTAATCATACCATTGCTGTCGCAGATATATGGTTGTGTGGCTGCAGGCGTCCCGCCTGTGTTCACATCCGTACCTTCCTCTTCTCCCGTCTCGGAGGACGCTGTACCGGGGGCCTCTGACTCCGGCGACGTGGTACCCGCAGAAGGATTATCCGCCGTCCCGCCGTCCGGATTGTCGGCCAAAACGGTCAGATTCCCTGTCAACAATGTCAATACGGCGCTGATGGCCAATAGGGTGAAAACTCTTCTTAACCCCTTCATAATGATACCTCCCCTCATCGTGATAAAATAAGGTAAAATACTTCGTAACTGTTCAGCAGGTCAGCGCATTTACTGCGCTGACCGTAAGAAAGTGATTCAGGAGTGCAAAAATCCATCGCCGAAGGCGATTTAGGATGGATTTTTGCAGAGTAACTGTGAGGGTACTGAACAGTTACAATACTTCTTTATATAACCATTATGGGCTATATATCAACAAAAAACAATGAAGTAAATCTTAAGATTAGCATAAGAATTCATATTGTGTTACCATTCACGGCCCCTCTGCGCGCCGCCCCAGGGAAAAACCGGGCAGGCAAAACCACAGGGCGGCGCGCAGAGGGGCCGTGAATGATAACCAGGCAGCCGTTTTAATACAATTTTAACATCCTACCGATTTCTCTAACCCTATCTTTTTATCCGCTCTGTTATACTTCATGAAGTAATCACAAAGTTATGAGCGGCCGCGTCCGGCGGCGGAAGGGAGACAGATATGGATATACTGATATGGCTTATAGCGGCAACTGGTATCGGTATGCTGATTTACTATTTAGTTATTTTATTGAAGGGAGAAGACAGGTAATGGAAAGCTTTATTCAATATGCGGTTTATCTCATTATACTGGTAGCGCTCGCCATTCCGCTGGGAGGCTACATCGGAAAGGTTATGAATGGGGAAAAGGTATTCCTTTCCCGAATCTGCGGTCCCTGCGAAAAACTGATATATAAAATCATGCGTGTGGACAGCAGGGAGGAAATGTCCGCTAAGAAGTACATAATAAGCGCGGTCATTTTTAATGCAGTGGGATTTTTGGTACTGTTCCTCATGCTTTTGCTGCAGGGTATTCTGCCGCTGAACCCGGAACATATCGAAGGGAATTCCTGGCATCTGGCTTTTAATACGGCAGTCAGCTTTATGACAAATACCAACTGGCAGGCATACAGCGGTGAGAGCGCATTAAGCTATTTTACACAGATGATGGGACTCACCGTTCAGAACTTTGTGTCTGCGGCAACCGGTATTGCCGTTTTGTTTGCGGTTATCCGCGGATTTACACGGGTAAAGCAGAATGGCATTGGGAATTTCTGGGTTGATTTAACAAGAACGGTTATTTATGTCCTGCTCCCTATAGCAATTGTGGGAGGTATCCTCATCAGTTCCCAGGGCGTGGTACAGAACCTGAAGCCTTATGACAAGGTGCAGCTGCTGGAGCCTGTCGCATTGGATGAAAACGGGGAGATTATCGAAGGGGCAATTGTGAATAAGGAAACGGGTGAGGTGACGGTTGACGGTTCTCCTGTGGAGGCTGCCGATATTGTTACGCAGCAGGTGGTTCCTCTCGGACCGGCAGCAAGCCAGATATCCATCAAGCAGCTGGGTACCAACGGAGGCGGTTTTTTTGGCCTGAATTCTACCCATCCCTTTGAAAATCCCACGATTTTCAGCAATTTATTGGAAATGCTTTTCCTGCTGCTGATTCCTGTATCTTTATGCTTTACCTTTGGCCGTAATGTAAAGGATAAACGGCAGGGCTTTGCAATCTTTGCGGCTATGTTCCTCATGCTTGCGGCAGCCATGGCGGTCTGTGCCGTGAATGAACACAACGGCACCCCCCAGCTGGCACAGAACGGCGCGGTGGCAATGGACAGTACGGATGGAACGGCAGGCGGCAATATGGAGGGCAAGGAAACGAGGTTCGGTATAGCCACTTCGGTTACCTGGGCAACCTGGACGACGGCGGCTTCCAACGGTTCCGTGAATTCCATGCATGATTCCTATACGCCTATAGGAGGTCTGGTACCTATGCTCCTCATGCAGCTGGGAGAAGTGGTATTCGGCGGCGTCGGCTGCGGGCTTTACGGCATGCTTGCTTTTGCCATTCTGGCAGTATTTATCGCAGGACTCATGGTCGGGCGTACCCCGGAATATCTGGGTAAAAAAATCGAACCCTTTGAAATGAAGATGGCGGTACTATGCTGCCTGGCTACCCCCATTGTAATATTGGTGGGCAGCGGCGTGGCAGCCCTGCTTCCCTCTACGGCAGACAGCCTGAATAATGCCGGGGCACATGGCTTATCGGAAGTGCTGTATTCCTATTCCTCCGGCGGCGGAAATAATGGTTCCGCTTTTGCAGGGTTTAATGCCAATACCCCGTTTATCAACGTATCCATCGGTTTGGTAATGCTGGGCGCAAGATTTATCCCTTTAGTCACCATGCTTCTCGTTGCCGGCAGTATGGCGAAAAAGAAAAAGGTTGCCACGACGGCGGGTACTCTGTCCACCTGCGACGGACTGTTTGTTTTCCTTTTGGTGTTCGTGGTGCTGCTGGTGGGCGCATTGAGCTTCTTCCCGGCGCTGGCACTCGGTCCGATAGCGGAGTATTTCCAGATGATAGGGTAAAATGGACCATACAGACAATACATGTTATATTCCGAAAGGAATCCGTATAAATGGAGGTAGTAAAAATGAGCAGCGGTATGAAAACAGAAAATGCTCTGCATGATAAAAAAATGGTCATGCGCGCCGTTAAGGATGCGTTTCTGAAGCTGGCGCCAAATACACAGATTAAGAATCCCGTAATGTTTCTGGTATTTGTATCGGCCGTTATGACAACCGTACTTTGGGCTGTATCCCTGTTGGGAGTACGGGATGCAGCGCCGGGATATATCCTGGGAATTACAATTATCCTTTGGTTTACCGTGTTATTTGCCAATTTCGCGGAAGCGATTGCGGAGGGGCGCGGAAAAGCCCAGGCAGACTCCCTCCGTGCGGCAAAGCAGGATGTGGAAGCCCATAAAATCCCGTCTTCTGAAAAAAAGGAGCAGATTACCAAGGTTCCTTCCGCAAAGCTGGTAAAAGGAGATCTGGTTATCGTAAAGGCCGGGGAACAGATCCCCGGCGACGGGGAAGTTATAGAGGGTGCGGCGAGCGTGGATGAAAGCGCCATTACCGGCGAATCCGCCCCGGTTGTCAGGGAAGCGGGAGGGGATCGCAGCGCGGTGACGGGTGGGACCAGTGTCCTTTCCGACTGGATTGTAGTAAGGATTACAAGCGAACCGGGGCAGAGTTTCCTGGATAAGATGATTGCTATGGTAGAGGGGGCTGCGAGAAAGAAAACTCCGAATGAAATTGCACTGGAAATTTTTCTGGTTGCACTGTCCATAATCTTCATTCTGGTGGTAATGGCACTGTATGCCTATTCCCTCTTTTCAGCGAAGCAGCTGGGCGTGGAGAACCCCACATCCGTGACCTCCCTGGCAGCGCTGTTGGTTTGCCTGGCTCCCACCACCATCGGGGCGCTGCTTTCCGCAATCGGTATTGCGGGAATGAGCCGCTTAAACCAGGCCAACGTGCTTGCCATGAGCGGCCGTGCCATAGAGGCGGCCGGTGATGTGGATACGCTGCTTCTGGATAAAACAGGAACCATTACGCTGGGAAACCGCCAGGCCGCGGAATTCATTCCGGTGGACGGCAATACGGCCCAGGAGCTGGCGGATGCGGCACAGCTGGCCTCCCTGCCGGACGAAACGCCGGAAGGCAGGAGCGTGGTGATCCTGGCTAAGGAGAAATTCGGTATCCGGGAAAGAAATCTGTCGGAAACCCCTATGGAATTCCTTCCTTTTACAGCAAAGACGAGAATGAGCGGTGTCAATACAAAGGACACGGAAATCCGCAAGGGCGCCGCCGATTCCATGAAGGGCTATGTGGAAAAATACGGCGGGATATACAGCAAAGAATGTGATGAGGTGGTAAAACGGATTGCCAATCAGGGCGGTACCCCGCTGGTAGTAGCCAAAGACCATATCATTCTCGGAGTCATCCACCTGAAGGATATCATTAAGGCAGGAGTGAAAGAAAAGTTTGCAGACCTGCGGAAAATGGGCATACGTACGGTTATGATTACCGGAGATAACCCGTTGACTGCCGCCGCTATTGCAGCGGAGGCGGGAGTGGACGATTTCCTGGCGGAGGCAACGCCGGAAGGAAAGCTGTCCATGATCCGGGAACTGCAGGCTAAAGGGCATATGGTAGCGATGACCGGAGACGGTACTAACGATGCACCGGCGCTTGCCCAGGCGGATGTGGCGGTAGCCATGAACACCGGCACCCAGGCAGCTAAGGAAGCCGGAAATATGGTGGATCTGGACAGTTCCCCCACCAAGCTGATAGATATTGTCCGGATCGGCAAACAGCTTCTGATGACGAGAGGAAGCCTTACCACCTTCAGTATTGCAAACGATGTGGCAAAATACTTTGCCATCATACCCGCATTATTTATGGGGCTTTATCCCGGCCTGGCCGCTTTGAACATCATGCGTCTGCACAGTGCGGAAAGCGCAATTTTCTCCGCAATTATTTATAACGCGCTGATTATTGTGGCATTGATCCCCCTGGCGCTCAAGGGCGTTAAATACCGGGAGGTATCCGCCGGCAGGCTGCTTTCCAGAAACCTTTTAATTTACGGGGCAGGCGGGATTATCACACCGTTTATCTGCATTAAGCTGATTGATATGCTTCTCGTTGCATGCGGGCTGTTTGTATAAGACGGCGCAGAATAGAAAACATGATATAGAAAGGGAGATAACTGTGAAAATACGGAACAGTTATGGAGGAAAAAAATGAAGGATATAAAAAAGGTGTTTGGGAAAACAACCCTGTTATTTTTTATCATGATGTTGTTATGCGGTCTGGTTTATACCCTGGTCATGACCGGGATTTCGCAGTTGTTTTTTAAAGACAAAGCCGACGGAAGTATTATTGAAGTGAACGGGATAAAATACGGAAGCGAGCTGTTGGGGCAGAAATTTACGGATCCTGCTCATCTGTGGGGGAGAATCATGTTTGTGGACGTGGCTACCTACACGGATGAGGAGGGAAACCCGCTCCTGTATGCGGGGGCTTCCAATAAATCACCGGCAAGTGAGGAATATGCACAGCAGATCGCGCAGCGTGTCGCCATGATAAAGGAGGCAAACCCCCATGCGGATAGGGAAGCCATTCCGGTGGAACTGGTGACCGGGTCAGGGAGCGGCCTGGATCCCCATATCTCCCCTGCTGCAGCGGAGTACCAGGTTCCCCGTATTGCGGAGGCAAAAGGGATGTCGGAGGAGGAAGTCAGGGCGGTTATCGATAAGTATACAAAAGGAAAGTTTCTTGGTATACTGGGGGAGGAAACCGTAAATGTGCTGGAAGTGAATCTGGCCCTTGACGGAATTCTTACGGATTAATGGAAAATGACGGATACGGCTCTTTGCGGACCATTCCTACATTCAATAAAAGCCGGCAGTCTCCGGACTGGCGGCTTGCTGTGTTTCAACAAGTAACAGCTGCAGCTGGGAGAAGATAATATGGAAGAGAACAGACCCGATCCCGATAAGCTTCTGGAGCAGGTGAAGGAAGAAGAATCCAGGGGAAAACAGGGAAAATTAAAAATATTTTTTGGGTATGCCGCAGGAGTGGGCAAGACCTATGCGATGCTGGAAGCGGCCCATCAGGCGGCGGAAACGGGGATCGATGTCGCTGCCGGGTATATAGAACCGCATGCGCGCCCGGAAACCATGGCCCTTCTGGAGGGGCTGGAGCAGCTTCCGGCGCTGGAAATCCCTTATAAAAACATAGTGCTGAAGGAATTTGACCTGGATGCGGCGCTGAAAAGGAGGCCCCGTCTGATCCTGGTGGATGAGCTGGCCCACACGAATGCGGCGGGATGCCGCCATACCAAGCGGTACCAGGATATCCAGGAGCTGCTCAAGGAAGGGATCAGTGTATATACCACGGTAAATGTGCAGCACCTGGAAAGCCTGAACGACATTGTGGCATCCATCACGGGGGTTACGGTACAGGAAAGGATACCGGATTTTGTTTTTGACCAGGCGGATCAGGTGGAGCTTGTGGATATCGAGCCGGCGGAGCTTCTGGAAAGGCTGAAGGAGGGAAAGGTATATCGCCCGCAGCAGGCGGGCACGGCCATGGATCATTTTTTTACCGTGGATAATCTTACCGCCCTGCGTGAAATTGCCCTGCGCAGGACCGCGGACCAGGTCAACCGTGTTACGGAAAAAAACCGGGAACAGAACAGGGAAAGCGATTACTATACAGGGGAACATATTCTGGTCTGCCTGTCCGCCTCCCCGTCTAATGCCAAGGTAATCCGTGCCGCCGCCAGAATGGCGAATGCTTTCCGCGCCCGTTTTACGGCGGTGCATGTGGAGGCGCCCGGAAGGGAAGGGATGGGGGATGACGATGCCCTCCGCCTGCGGATGAACCAGAGGCTGGCGGAGCAGCTGGGGGCGAAAACCGTAACCCTTTACGGCGGCGACATCACCAGGCAGATTGCGGAATATTCCCGGATTTCCGGCGTTTCCAAAATCGTTCTTGGAAGAAGCTATACCAGAAATAAGCTGTTCGGCCCGAATGTAAACTTTGCGGATCAGCTGACGGCTCTGGTTCCCAAGCTTGAAATATACCTGATACCCGATACCTATACCAGGCGTTATGCCAAAAAGAAAAAGCTGGAACGGATACTTGCGGTGAAGGAGCAGAATTATCTGAGGGATACCCTGGCTATGCTTGCCGTTTTGGGGATTTCCTCGGTTCTGGCATTTGTGTTCCGGCTGCTGGGCTTCGACGAGGCTAATATCGTTACCATCTATATCCTGGGAGTTCTGCTCATTGCGCTGATAACGGAAAACCAAATCTATAACCTGCTCGCCTCGGTGCTCAGCGTGGTCTGCTTTAATATCTTTTTTACCATCCCTTATAATTCCCTGAAGGTCAGGGATCCGGGGTATATGATCACCTTTTTCATCATGTTCCTGGCGGGTTTCCTCACCGCGTCTCTTGCCAAAAAAGTGAAATCCTACGGACGGCAGGCCGTAAGAAAGGCATGGAGGATGGAAATACTCCTGGATACCAGCAGGAAGCTGCAGATGGCCTCCGGGGAAGAAGCCATCGCCGAAACGGTTTCCGAACAACTGGTAAAGCTTCTGGATAAAGATATTGTTTATTACGCCGGGGAGCCGGGGGAGGGAGTCAGGCCCTATTGTTTTCCCAAAGAAAAAAACAGTACCATCCGGCTGCTGCTCACCAAGGATGAAACGGCGGTAGCCTACTGGAGCTACCGCAATAATAAGCATGCGGGGGCTTCCACGGGGACCCTGCCGGGAGCGAAGGGACTGTATCTGGCGGTGCGCAGCGCCAATGCGGTATACGGCGTGGTGGGAATCTGTCTGGGCGACGGGTTCCTTCCCGCTTTCGATGAAAGTATCCTGAACGCCATGCTGAATGAGGCGGCGCTGGCTCTGGAAAAAGAAAAGAGCGCGGAGGATAAAAACCGTGCCCAGCTGCAAATCAGGCAGGAACAGCTCCGAAGCAACCTGCTGCGCAGCATATCCCATGATCTGCGCACGCCGCTGACCAGTATCTCGGGAAATTCCGGCATGCTCATGAAGCGGGGGGATAACCTGAGCCGGGAACAGAAGCAGAAGCTTTATGAGGATATTTACGACGATTCCGTTTGGCTGTATAATCTGGTTGAGAATCTGCTGTCCGTAACTAAAATAGAAAACGGCAGTATGGAATTAAAACAGCAGCCGGAGCTTCTGGAGGATGTGATAAGCGAGGCACTCAGCCATATCCGCAGGCGTCTGAGAGGGCATACGATCCAGGTCCGTCTGGAGAATGAATTTCTTATGGCCTGGATGGACGCAAAGCTGATCATGCAGGTCATTTTGAACATTGTGGACAATGCCATTAAATATACCCCGGAGGATTCCCACATAGACATTTCCGCTAAAAAAATGGGGGACAGAATCTATGTGAATATCGCCGACGACGGGCAGGGGATTCCGGATGACCGGAAAGAAAAGGTATTTGACCTGTTCTATACGGGGGAATACCAGGCGGCGGACGGAACACGGAGCATGGGGGTAGGCCTGTCTTTATGCCGTTCCATTGTGGAGGCCCACGGCGGCAGGCTGGAGGTAAGGGACAACGTCCCCAGGGGGACCTGTTTCCTTTTTGATCTGAAGGCGGAGGATGTGGGACCAGACAGCGGCGTATAACAACGCAGAAATGAGGATACCATGGAAACAAAGCATAACCTTCTTATTGTAGAGGATGAAAAGGCGATCTCCAACCTGATTGCCACCACCCTGGAGACGCAGGGTTATCATTATGAAAAAGCATCCAACGGAGCGCAGGCCATGATGGCCGTTACCTCCCATAACCCGGAGATTATCCTTCTGGATCTGGGGCTTCCGGATATGGACGGCCTGGATATCATACGAAAGGTAAGAAGCTGGTCCCCCGTGCCCATCATCGTAATCAGTGCGAGAACGGAGGATCAGGATAAAATAGAAGCCCTGGATGCAGGGGCCGATGATTATCTCACCAAGCCCTTCAGCGTGGAGGAGCTGCTGGCAAGGCTGCGTTCCACGTTCCGCCGGATCAGCTATATGCAGACGGAGAACGGCGGGGTCAGTACGGTGTTCACAAACGGTGACCTGAAAATTGATTTTGCTGCCGCTGCCGCCTATATGGGGGAGCAGGAGCTGCATTTATCCCCTATTGAGTACCGGCTTCTGTGCGAGCTGGCAAGAAATGCGGGTAAGGTCCTCACCCACCAGTATCTGATAAATAAGGTCTGGGAAAATGTAAATGTGAGCGATATTCCTTCCCTGCGGGTCTATATGGCGACTCTCCGTAAAAAAATAGAACCCGACAGGGAAAATCCGCGCTATATCCAGACAAGGGTGGGTATCGGCTATAAAATGAACCGGCTGTGAGACAGACGGAAAAGGGTGTGTAACGTGTTATGGATAAAAACAGGAAAAAGGCCGGGAGCGGGCTTATCTATTTTATGGAATCGGCGTTGTTTCTGCTGGCGGCCACGCTGCTGGGGATGGGTTTCCGGGAAATTGGATTTACCGAAACCAATGTGGTGCTTTTATATATCCTGGCCGTATTTGTCACTTCTAGCCTGACCAGGGGGTATATATGGGGAATTCTGTCGTCTTTGGCGGCGACGCTTACCTTTAATTATTTTTTTACAAAGCCCTACCATTCCCTGCAGTTTTACGATGCGGGGTATATGGTCACTTTTGCAGTGATGACCGTGGTGGCCCTGGTAACCAGCGCGCTTACCTCCAGGGAAAAGGTGAACGCCAAAAGGGCATTGGACAGGGAACGCCAGACACAGGCGCTGTATCTTCTGACAAGCCATCTTACCGAGTCCAAGGAGCTTTCCGATGCGGCGGAAACCACCGTTTCCATTATCAGTGATCTGCTGGACTGCCAGGCGGCATGTCTTTGCTATGATGAAGAAGGGTGGCCGGAAAAGACCTTCCTTCAAAGGACGGAAGAGGGGAAGCTGGTAAGAAGAAGGCTGGAAAACGGGGAGAGCCTGAAGAAAAGGCTGGAACAGCTCCATGCCCCCTGTGATGAGGGGGCGGAATTTTATGACTGGCCGGTATACGGCGGTGAGGGGATTCTGGGTGTGGTGCGTATTCCCAGGGAAAAAGCTTCGGCCTTTGAGGAAACCCAGAAGATTTTTCTGCATTCCATGCTGGAATGCGTGGCGCTGGCGATGGATCGGATCCATGCCGTGCGAAGGCAGGTACATTCCCGGCAGCAGATACAGCAGGAGAGATACCGCGGGAATCTGCTCAGGGCGATTTCCCATGATCTGAGGACTCCCCTGTCCGGAATTATGGGGACTTCAGAAATGATTATGGATATGTCCCGGAAGGAGGACCCCCGATACGAATTGGCGCAGGGAATCCATAAGGACGCTGTCTGGCTGCACTCCCTTGTGGAAAATATCCTGAGCCTCACCAGGCTTCAGGAGGGGCATATGCGCATCAACAAGCAGCCCGAGGCGGCAGAGGAGATCGTGGGAAGCGCCGTCGCCCGGATGGCGGGACGTGCCCCCGGACGGGAAATCCAGGTAGAGGTGCCGGAGGAGGTGCTTATGATCCCCATGGATGCCAGGCTGATCATGCAGGTGCTTATCAATCTGCTGGATAATGCGGTAAAGCATACGCCGCCGGAGGAAGAGATCACGGTTACGGTCAAAAAAGATCCGAAAGGGGAAAACGCCGTATTCCGCGTGGCGGACCGGGGAGAGGGCATCGCGCCGGAGGATCTGCCCCATATCTTTCAAACCTTTTATACCTCACAGATGAAACCGGCGGACGCCCAGAAGGGGATTGGCCTGGGGCTGACGATCTGTGAATCCATTGTGAGCCAGCATGGGGGGCGGATGGAAGCGGGCAACCGGACGGACGGGCCGGGGGCGGAATTTATGTTTACCCTGCCTCTGGAAACGAAACACCTGCATAACCTTGGAAAGGAGAATGAGGATGGAACAGTATCACGAAACAATTCTGGTAGTGGAGGATGATGTCCAGATCCGGAACTTTATCTGCTACGCCCTGAAGGCGGAGGGGTTTACCTGCCTGACTGCGGGAAACGCCGCCGCTGCCATGAAGCTGCTGGTAATGGAGCAGGCGGATATGATGCTGCTGGATCTGGGCCTTCCGGACATGGATGGGGAGGCGGTTCTCAAAAAGGTGCGGGAATGGTCGGAAATGCCTGTCATTATCGTATCCGCAAGGGATCAGGACAAAGAAAAAGCAGCCATGCTGGATCTGGGCGCGGATGATTACCTGACCAAGCCTTTTTCCGCCACGGAGCTGATGGCCCGGATCCGTGTGGCCCTCCGTCATCTGTACCGGCAGGGACTTCCCCGCCCCCAGTCCGTATACCGTGTGGGAGGGCTTACACTGGATGTGGAAAAACATGCCGCCTCACTGGAGGACGAAGCGCTTCACCTGACGCCTATGGAATTCAGCCTGCTGACCCTTCTCATGAAAAATGCAGGAAAGGTTCTCACCAGCGGCTATATCCTGAAGGAGGTATGGGGAGCAGCCTATGATTCCGATACCCAGGCTCTGCGTGCCCTTATGGCCGCCCTGCGCCGCAAGGTCGAGAAGAATCCGGCAAAACCGCGCTATATCCTTACGGAAATAGGGATAGGCTACCGCATGGCCGACGAATAAAAAATGGAGCCTCTAAGGCATTTTTTCTGCACATGGAAAGCAAGATCAGCCTTCCTCCCCATAGAACTGAATGTAAAAGTTCTCTCCGGTACGAACGAATTCTATAGTCAGGCAGCGGTAATAATCGGCCTGGGGAGAGACTTTGTATTGGAAGGAGATTACGCAGGGGGTATTCTCTTCCAGAACGCCTATATCCGAAAGGCCTTTCAAGGAGGTGTCCGTTATCATGCCGGCTTCCTGAGGATTATCATAAACGGTTATGTCCCATTCGTAAGGATCTGTCAGACAGCCTTGGAGGCCTGTCAGGTCTGCGTTAAAATAAGCAGTTAAAAATTCTTCTGTCATTGTTTTTATTTTCTGTGCATCTTCGGAAAGCTCCGGCGAAAGAGCGGCCGGTTCGTCCGGCATTGTGGTTTCTGTTGTCTGTTCCGATTCCCTGGTGGGAATTTCCCGGGGGATAGGGGCATCCGGGGTTTCGTTTTCTTCCGGGCGTATGGGGGAGTCCATATCGGTGCCGGCAGCTCCCGTAGGAGTGGTACAGGCAATCAGGCTGCCTGTGGTCAGAGTCAGGAGCAGCATTACGGACAACAGGAGCATACCTCTGCGGCCCTTCTTTTTTTTCAGGATATTTCGGAATCGTTTTTTCATAAACTTTGTATCTCTATAAAAATGAGTGGTGTAATAACCGTCTCTGCCCTTCTGCTTGCTCAGGGCGGTAAAAATCACCTCTGCATATGCCTTTCGTCCGGCAAACGAAGTATTTTTGATCACGTCTTCATCACAGGCCATTTCCAAATCCGTATTTGCAGCCCGGACCATCCGATAAATAACCGGATTAAACCAATGGACGGCATTTGCCAGAAGCAAAAGCAGTTTATATAAATGATCGCGTCTTTTGATATGAAGCAGTTCATGCTTCAGGATAAACAGGAGTTCATCCTGCGTGTATTTACAATCCGGGAGGATAATCACCGGGGATATAAGGCCCACGGCCATGGGGCCGTACTCTTTACTTCCTGTCAGGAGTTCTGTTTTTTTATGTAAACCAATGTCGAGAGACAGATTTTTAGCCATATCCAATATACTGTTATTTTGTATGGTACGGGTTTTGTGGAATATCCGTTTCTTATTTATCTGCCATAATATTGCGGAGAGACAGAGATAGCCAATAACACCTGTCAGCCACACGATAGGGATTATTTGCCATACTTGTGAAATTCCGTGAGCTATTGTTTCGGATGTCCTGCGGACAGGAGTTTTATCAGAAGGAACAACGGATGTTAGGCCCTTCTTTTCCTCATTTTCATAAGTGCCGCTCCCTGTTTCATCATCCGTCGCATATCCCTGTTGCCCGTCAGCGGCCGTCTGGGGTAAAAGGATACCTGGCACAGTAAGGCTCCAATGATATTCCGGTATATTTATATTTACAGGGATAAACAAGCGTACCGCCAGTGCCGCCCAAAGCCAGTACCTCCACTTCCCGGCATATCTTTGCTCCAGAATGGGAGACAGTGCCAGTAGGATGCCGGATGTTAACCCTACGGAAAGAGATATTTCCATAAATGTCAGAAAAATTTCTAATGCCATTCCTCTGATTCCTCCAATTTATCCAAAAAAACGCGCAGCTCATCCAAGTCTGTATTTTTCAGGATTTTACTGTTATATAACCCTGTAATAAAATTTTCTACTGAATTATCATAAAGCTTTTCCAGAAACTCCCTGCTTTCCTCCGCCATATACTCTTTTTCTCTTATGCTTGCCTGATACAGATTGGTTCTGGTTTGCCGGTCACAAACCAGGAATCCCTTTTTTTCCAATCTGGTTAATACCGTCATCAGGGTAGAAAGCTTCCAGTTTAGTTTGCCGTCCAGCGCTGCCAAAATATATGTGCTGGACACCTTATCCCCTGCCTTCCATAAAACCTTCATAATCTCAAGCTCTGCGTCCCCTAAAGATTTCAATTTGTTTCTCCTTATCCTATCAGCGGATGATAATTTGATGATTCCCGTTAAAACGCATTATACGTCTGTATATTGATTATATAATTGTATAATAACCATGTCAAGTTATTCTCACAGGATTCTCACACCCTTTCCCCAAACTCTCACACCCTCCTCACAGGTTATAAGCTAGAATAAAACCATCAAAAGGAGGAGTAAGCGATGAAAACAACGAGAGAAGCAGAAACTGAAAAAGAATATTTGAACCAGCTGTGTGAAGAGGTCCGCAGCCTTATCTGTGATTATCATATAGAAGAATCCCGAGAAATAGTCTGTGATGCCATGAAGGAATATCCGGATGCGGCGGAGCCGCATAACCTGTTCGGCATCCTTATGGAAAAGCGGGGCAACCATATATCCGCGATGAAGCATTTCCGGGCGGCATGGGCGCTGGATCCCACATTTTTGCCCGCAAGAAAAAATATGGAGAATTACGGAAGCTTTGCCCGTCCTTCGGAAGCGGCATATACTATGGAGGACTGCAGGAGGGAGGAAACGAAGGAACGCTTTAAGATAGAATACGATGAAAACGGGGTGGGCCATGTGGTGAAAAGAAAACATAACGACAAACAGGGTATCTTCTGTTTTTAAGTGCCGTAGGGAGGAAGGAGACGAGTGGTATGCGCCATAAATGTGGTGGCCGGCATCATAGAGCAGCAGGCATTTATGGATGAAATGACGACAAGGATCCCTTTGGAAACCGGAAACGTGGGAATCACGGAGGTATGGATAACCAATATATGGATGGAGTGCGGGTGCCGCATCCTTTGTGCGCAGGACTTTTTCAGTACAGTCAACATAAGGAGCGTAAACCAGAACGGACAAAACATCGCATTTTATGACATGGAGTTTTGAATGCCGGTACGATAAAATAAACGAGTACTCCATCCGGCCAGAAATGCTAAGATTATGAATTGGATACGGATCCTGTCAAAGGCGCGGTGGGGGAACGCTTTGAATATAAAAAAATACCTGCCATACGCTTTGTCGGGCGGCTTCGGAAAGCAGTGGGACGAATGGACTGGCGGAAATCGATTTGCAGTGATGAAGCAGGCGGTTGGGATTTCGCCGTTTGACGAGGACAGAGGACACGCTCGGCCTAATGACGATACGAGGAGATGGGAGAGGCCGGCTGCGGCGGATTCCGGATGTTTCAGCGGATGACCTTGGGGAGATTCAGCGGCTTCTCTGCCAGGAGCATGCGTACGTAATACAGAAAAAGGAGATTATTATGGGTACATATCAATACCATTCCCAGCGTCAGGCGGAGGAATTCGCCAAAGAAATTCTGCCGGTGCCGGTCGATTACCCCCTAAACCCCATCTTGCCGGAGAATTACCGTGAGAGCTTTGCGCGGCTGTGCGAACTTGCGAAAAAAAGTTACCTCGATATGGCGAAAGAGCCGGAAGCTTACGGCCTGGCGCTTCTTCCCATCGACTCAACAGACAATGACCTTGCGCGAGAAAGCTACAATTCTGTTTACCGCTTTGTTGAGACGCTTAACGCGCTTTTTGCTAACGGAGAGGTCAATAACCACTGCCTGCGGGTAGATACGGCGAAATTCCGCAAGGCGATCAAGTCACCGGTGGCGATTACCGGGTATGGGCTGATTCTTACAAAGCTTTGTGAATTCGGTTTTACAATCTCCAACTTTAACGGCAGCATGATCGCGAGGGGCGCGGAATCCTTCCTTGTGGAATTCCCGGACGGCCCGGAGATGGTCGACACCATAAAAGCCTACTGCCAATGCTGGGCTCAGGTGGACAGGTTCCGGGGAGGCTGCAAAAACAGAGGAATACGAAATGAGCTTGTCAAGCTGAGCTCGCAGGAGTTCCACCACCATTTTTACCGCTTCGACTATAAAATCACCGCCGACCTCAGGGAGCTGCCTATGCTGGCCTGGGTGCGGGACGAGGCCGATATCATGCAATACGGCCCGCAGCTGAAAGAATTCAGTATTGCCTTTTTTGAGGAAATGCAGAAATACGGCGGCGTTGCGTTTAACGGTGATTATATGTATAAGGGCAAGCGCATCGCCCGCATCACGAACACCATATCTCCCGCGATGGGCAAGAATTATATGCTGATCCTGAAGCTGAAAGGCGTGAACAAATACATCGATTTTGTGGAACAGCTGCCTGCTGCCGTAAAGGAGCCGTTTACAAGAAGCTGCTGCCAGTATTGCGGTTTTCAGGGATCCACAAAGGAATACTGCAAGTTCCGCCTGCACTGGACGCTTGACGGCGAGTCCCATGACGGCTGCGCTTTTCAATGCTTTAACTTCAACGCTTTCGACACCGGGTATGTCCCGCTTTATACGCAGCTTCTGGAGCTGGAATACGGGCTGAAAAAGAAATAATAGAACGGAGGTGGTATTTTTGTTGAAGACTGACAGGCTCATTATACGGCAATTTCAGGAAAACGATCTTGAAGATTTAATCCTTTTGATTCACGATAAGATGTCGTCAAAATATGCGCCCTATGATACGCAGTGGCCGATTGACAGCCCCAAGGATATCTTAGCATATTTTATGAACGATGATGCATGGTACGCCGTGGAACTCATCAATAAAAAGAAAGTAATTGGCTTTATTGCCGCAAGCCGCACGGATGATGTAGCGATACGCGACCTTGGGTATACAATACATTCAGCTTACCAAAACAAAGGCTATGCCTGTGAAGCGTGCCGCGCCTTGATAGAGTATTACACGAAAGAGTGCAGCATCGGAAAGTTTACAGCGGGAACAGCGGATTGCAATGAGCCTTCTGTAAAGCTTCTTGATAAATTGGGCTTTACGAAAACACGGTCTCTGGAAGCCAGTTTTTGTAATGACGCACAGGGAAATCCTATCAGCTTCTTAGCGAGTGCATATGAACGTTTAGATAAATAGCACATTAAGCATCAAAGGAGGGAAGATCAAGATGAGCCTTGCCGAGAATCAGGTCATTTCAAATCAGCTGCAAAGCACAGTTGTTGGTAAAACCATCGTCAAAGTAATTGCGAATCAAAATCCGCACACCTTTGTGTGGTTCGCAACAGAACCGCAATACGCTTTTGTGGCGGCGGAGGTTTCTCACAGGCAGGCAGAACAATATGAAGCGCTGCTGACCGGCAAACGGGTTGAGGATTCACAGGTGCATTTGGGCAGCTACGGCGTTTATAATTTTCTTTACGTCGGCGTCCGTGCGCTGATGTTCAGCCTGCCGACACGCTATTATGCTGTGGGTGAAAAGCCGCCGAAGCGTCACCAGCTGTATCTCATCTTTGACGACGGCTCGTCCCTGGCTCTGTGCGGATCTCTTGGCGGTGCGATCTATTTATTTCGGGTAGATGAAAAGGGCCTTGCCGTTGGTTATCCGCCGCCGGATGCCCCGTCGGTATTGTCGGACGATTTTTCCGAACCTTTTTTCCTTGACCTGATAAAAAACACCGATCTGGCAAAATTAAAGCCCGCCAAAACCGTCAAATGTTTCCTCGCAACAAACAATCGTATTCCGGGTTTGGACAACTCCATCTTGCATGAAATTCTGTGGGAGGCGCAGGTGAATCCCAAGAGTGATATGGCGGCCTTAGGTGAAGCCGGGTATAAGCGTCTGTACGCCGCAATCAAGAAAGTATTCCCGGCGGTGATCGAGGCGGGAGGACTGGATACCTGGAAGGATATCTTCGGAAATCCCGGAGTTTACGCTGCCAAAGTCAGCCGAAACACCCTTGGTAAACCCTGTGGCCGCTGCGGCGAGCCTATCGTCAAGGAGCCGCATTTGGGAGGCGTGGTTTACTACTGCCCTAAATGCCAGCCTATTCATAAAAATAAAAAGGAGCGACTGTACGATGAAACCTGAAATAATGAAAAAGGAATTCTTACTGGTGGGGCTGGAAACACAGATTGATTTCAGCAAGGATTTTTCAAAAACGTTGGAGGATTTGCGGGAGACGCTGCGGCAGAATCTAAATCAGATCCCCAATATGTCCGCGCCGGTTCGCATGGTTGGTTTTTGGCAGCCAGACGGGTGCTATTTCACAGGCGTTGAGGTATCGGAGGAGGCTCCGGTGCCAAAGGATCTTATTGTGAAGGCTTTGCCAGAAAGCCTGTTTGCAAAATTCCGGGAAGAAAAGAGGGGTACGGTAGGCGGCCCCGGCGGATACGCATACAACCAGTGGCTCCCGGAGTCCGGCTTCCGGGTGAATGAGGAATTGCCGGGCGACTTTGAGATATTTGACGATATGGAGCATTGCGATGAAGATGACGGATGCGATATTTTGATTCCAATCCGGCCGAATACATTTAATCAAAAGCAGATCCGTGGCGTCGTTCCATTCCCCTGCGACGCGGAGAGCGACTCTTTCTTCGGCGCCTTGGCAAGCGCGCTTCTCCCCATACTCGGATATTCAGAAGAAACGCCCTATTGGTGTCCGCCCAAGGCCGCATATTGTATAGGCTGCGGTGGCTGCGGCGATAAAACCACCTTGCAGAAACATCAACTGTCGGTTTATCATGCGCTGTTAACAGCGACCGGGACGGCCTTCGGCTTTGATTATCCGGAGGATGACGAGGTGGATTGCCATTCTTTTGAAGACGTGGAAATCGGCTGGCGCTGGCCCGATGCATTTATCGGCTATATCATGGGCTTTGCAGGGCTGACGTGGAAAAGAATTATGCGGGATGCAGATCAAAGTGAAATTTATAAGGCCATCACAGCCTCCATTGATAGGGGATATCCTGTGCTTGCACGGCTGGGCGGCCATGGGGTATTTCCGGGGGAAACCGCATGGCAGGTCGTTACCGGCTATAAAGACGGCGCCTTATGCGGATTGGATGCGAATTCACTTTCGGAAACCGCTGCATATTCCGACGGATTGTTTCTTTTGCAAAACTGGCAGGACAGCTTCATCGACGCAGTGATCATCACCGGGCACCAAGAAAAAAGCGTTACCTATATGGATGTGCTGGACCGTATCATCAGAACGCTCAGCCATCCCTCTCACGCAAAGCTCGAAAATGACATCATGGCGAAGCTGGACGCGGTAACGCCTGAAAACGCGGAGGAAACCGCGATGATGATGTGCGGGATCACCGGTGTCCCGATTGAGGCAAGGTGGCACGCGGCAGAGGCCTTTTGCTCGATGGATAATATGATAAGCTGCCTGACGGAGGAACAGGCATTAAAAAGCAGGCTGTCTGATCTTTTCTTCAAAAAATATATTGCCGATCACAACGATGAAACCCACGGAGTTTGCTGGAAGATATGGAGACTGCTGGGTGTTGGGCCGGAAACTGGATACTGGATAACGCCGGAGGCGGCCAAACGCTTGCTGAACCCCGAAACGCGCAATGAAATCAAGAGGCTGTTCCGAATTGTGTTTGATAACGATCGGGCTGTTTTGGCGGAGCTGACGGCAGTTTGCAAAGGAGGAGGAGGCGATCCTGTGCCGAAAAAAATGATACCCAATCTTCCCGCCCATCCAATGATCAGCAATATGGCGGGGCAGAATTACTGGCTGAACGGCTGTATGGCATATTTGATGGAGTGCCTGGGCGAAAGCCCGGATTATGATTACTGGTTCTTTTCCGGCGTCACCGGCGACAGTTTTTTACAGGTGTACGGCAAAAATCCCGAACAAATGGTGCTGTGCTATTCGGATATCATGACGGATACTGCCCTCAAAAAAGCCTTTGACGCCTGCGGCTATGGCTATGCATACGATAAAATAACCGAAGGCAACCGGGAAATGCTTGGAAAACGGATTCGGGAATCCATCGATAGGAACATTCCTGTCATTGCACGGGTGGAGAATACCTTCCGCTCCTTTGCCGTCATCTGCGGCTATGATGCCGAAAGGTTTTATTCCATTATGGGAGAAGAAACCACTCCCGCCGCCTACAGTTACAGTAATTTGATTTTTGTTGGAGATAAAAAAGAACAGCCAGCCTTGGCCGTTGCATATAAAGACGCCGTTTTGGCTGTTCCCGCTCTCATGACGATACAGGAAACGGAGGACTATTCCTTTGGTGAAAAGGCTTTCATAGACTGGGCGGAAAGCCTTGAGGACGGCCGGTATCAAAAATACCCGGCGGAGAGCAAGCTGTTCCATACCCACGGCGATCCGTCCTTTACCTGCTGGAACATGCACGGGACCTATCTCTGTATGCTGGGAACCAACCTTTGCGCCGTGGATTTTCTGAAAAAGGCCTATGAGTTCAACACCGAACTCACTTTCATTGAACAGCTCCTTCCCATATATGAGAAGCAGTGCGGAAAAGGGTTCATGGAACTCATAGGAATGGAGGGTGGTTTCAGTCTGCCGCCTGAAGCAATCCGGGATAGTGCAAGAATGAAGCCCGTCAGCGACGCAATCAAAAAAGCAGGCAGCTATTGCAGGGATATACTGAAAGTGTTTGAGCAGGAAATATCTGAAACGGTTAGCCTATAAAGAATACTTGGCGGCCTCCGGTATGTCCTTCGGTATTCTCTGGCACCCGGAGCAATGCCCCTCCTCCTTTGTCCTCACCCAAGTGAACGCCGGCCATGACGACACCATACGCTATGCCTTTGCTTATGCGGGGGATGGCTGCGGGATCATGGAGGAGAACGAGGAAAACATGGACGAAATCCGTTCCGCTTTTACGAAGAGCATCAATGCGGGCCGCCCGTGCTGGGATATACTATAAAATGGCTGTAATTCTGGCTGAACAGAAAGAAAAGGATGGGATGAGAACGGAAATTATTTTAGCAACAGAGGAAAATGGATTTATTATAAAAAATATGTATCCCTTATATTTGCATGATCTGGCAGGCATACATGGAACCCTGCCAAATAAATATGGTATCTTTGAAGAAGGGAATATACGTACATTGCAGGAACAGTACGATGTCCAGCAGGCCTGGTTTGAATACCCGGAGGAATTATTTCCATATATTATCATGGCTGATGGCCTGCCCGCAGGTTTCTGTCTGATAGGAAGCGGAAGGTTTGTACCGGAGGAAACGGACTTCCATATTTATGAAACCTTTATCCTGAGACCTTACCGAAACAGAGGGATTGCCGCCCATGCGGTCAAGGCAGTCCTGGATCGGCATCACGGCCGGTGGATGCTTTTTACCCAGTCGGATAACAAAAATGAAAAAGCGATGCACTTCTGGACAAAAACGATAGGAGAGTATACCGGAGGCCGTTATAGTAATATGGAAAAAAGAATAGAGGGTATGCCCAAGCTGGTTTTCCGGTTCGCCAATTAAGGTGAAAAATATGTGCCGGCCGCTGCTTTTTCTTTTCACCGCCGCCTCTTTTGTGTTATGATAGGGGAGAACGGCGGACGGGCCGTATAGAATGTATAAATCCCGGTAAGAAAAGGAAAGAATAGGATTATGGAAGAACGGACAACCAAAGAAAATATATTATTTGACGGGCTTACAGGGGATGCGTTTTCCAGGATTCTGGAAGGGGAACGTCCGGAGGAAATCCTGGAGAATGCCATACCCTTTATTGCACTTATGAGCAGATACCGCTGCGCCATGATGGAGGTGGAAACCAAGCTTCGGGTATTGGATGAGGAATTTTCCATTACCTATAACAGGAACCCCTTTGAAACCATTAAATCGCGGTTAAAAAAGCCCATGAGCATCATTGATAAGATGCGCAGGAAAGGGATTCCCCTTTCTGTGGAAAATATAGAAAAGAATCTGAATGATATCGCGGGAGTCCGCGTGATCTGCTCCTTTCCCGACGATATCTATGCACTGGCCGCTATGCTTGTGAAGCAGGATGATATCCGGCTGCTTGAGAAGAAGGATTATATTGCGGAACCAAAGCCTAACGGATACCGGAGCCTTCATTTGATAGTGGAAGTACCTATCTTCCTTTCCAACTGTAAGAGATACATGCGGGTGGAGGTACAGTTCCGTACCATCGCCATGGATTTCTGGGCCAGCCTGGAGCATAAGCTGAAATACAAAAAGGATATCGATAATCCGGACGACATCGCCCGGGAACTGGAGGAATGCGCCAGGATCATCAGCAGCATGGATGAACGGATGCAGGAAATCCGAAACCGAATAGAACAGGGATAGGAACAATGGACAGGCCGGATCCGGGAAGGGATCCGGCCCTTTTTGCGGGTTGCAATTAAGGCAAAGTGCGTTATAATATTCTACTATATACAGCGGATACAGGAGTATAACCAGTGAGAATAAAAGCAAAACAGATGGTACTGATAATCGTGGTGAGTATTGTCGTATATCTGGTGGCAGGGGCAATGGTCCCTTTTATGAAATATAAGGATGTGAGCAGACAGGCGGAAGAGAATTTCCGTGCAGAAGATTTCAGGAGCAGCGGAACCGGACCGGATCGGGCCATGCTGCTGGAAACCAGTGAGAGCGCCCTGGAGCATCGCATCCGGTTAATGGATGGAGCCAAATCCCGTATCATACTCAGCACCTTTGATATGAGAAATGGGGAAAGTACGAAGGATTTACTCGCTGTGCTGTGGCATAAGGCGGAAGAAGGTGTAAAGGTACAAATTCTGGTGGACGGCTTCAGCGGGCTGATACGGATGGAGCCGGATCCTCTTTTTTATGCGGCAGCATCCCATCCTAATATCCAGATTAAGATCTATAACCCCATCAATCTGCTTATGCCCTGGAAAAGCCAGGGAAGGATGCATGATAAATATGTGATCGTGGATGACAATGCCTATATACTGGGAGGCAGAAATACCTTTGATTACTTCCTGGGGGATTACGATTCTAAAAATAAGAGCCTGGACAGAGAGGTTCTCATTTATAACACCGCACAAGGCGGGGCAGACAGCAAAGAAAGCTCCTTATTCCAGGTGGAGGCTTATTTCCATCAGGTCTGGAATCTAGATGTATGCCGCCTGTTCCATGACGATGAGAGCCTGCAGAAGAAGAAGCGGGTGAGGGAACAGATAGATATGCTTGCGAGCCGTTATGAAGAACTTAAGGAAAAGCAGGTAGGGTTATTTGACGGCACCTACGATTACAGCAACAACACCTGCCCTACAAACCGCATCCGTCTGGTATCCGGTCCGACGGGCATCTATGGGAAAGAACCGGCTGTTTTCTATACGCTGACCGAACTGATGAAGCAGGCCCAAGAGCGGGTGGTTATCCATACGCCGTATGTGGTAACCAACGACTATATGAACGAAACGCTTACGGAGATTGCAGACACGGTCCCGGATGTGAAAATGGTCATTAATTCCGTGGAAAACGGGGATAATTTCGTGGCTTCCAGTGATTATCAATATCATAAAAAGGATGTGGTGGCTACAGGAATCCGGCTGTATGAATACGACGGCGGGATTTCCACCCATGGAAAATCACTGGTCATTGATAACGACCTGTGTGCCGTTGGTTCTTATAATTTTGACCTGCGCAGTACCTATATGGATACCGAACTCATGCTGGTGATCCAGAGTGAGGCACTTACGGAGCAGCTGATTCATTACATGGATGACATCGAAAAGGACTGCCGTACGGTAGTGGATGAAACGGACTATATTGTCCCCGATCATATAACTGTGGCGCCGGTGCCGTTTCTAAAACGGGCGGCATGGAAAATAGTGGGCTTCCTCCTCCAGCCCGTCCGGGTACTCGCATAAAAAAACAGCATAGGAGAAAGGAATGGACTAAAATGGAAAAGATAAAAATACGGATGGCTGCCCCGGAGGATGCCTCCCAAATCCTGGGGATATATGAGCCTTACATTAAAAAGACGGTAATTACTTTTGAATATGAGGTGCCGTCTTTGGAGGAATTCCGAAGCCGTATGACCGGCATTATGGGTTCCTACCCTTACCTGGTTTGTGAAGCCGGTGGGAAAATCCTGGCCTATGCCTATGCCCACCGTTACAAGGAAAGGGCCGCGTACCAGTGGAATGCGGAGCTGTCCGTTTATGTGCATGAAGAGTATACCGGACTGGGAATGGGCAGGGCGCTTTACCATGCGCTGATGGAGATTCTGAAATGCCAGAACGTGAAAAATGCCTATGCGCTGGTGACCAGCCCCAATGAAAAAAGCGAAGCGCTTCATCAGGCAATGGGATTCCGTCTGGAGGGGATTTCCCGCGAAACCGGCTATAAGATGGGGAAATGGATCGACGTTTCCTGCTTTGTGAAAAATATTGGGATCCATGAGAAGGATCCGGAAGAAATTCTTCCCTGTTCTGCAGTTGAATGCGGGAGAATTGAGGATATTCTGGAAGAAAGTATGCAGTTTATTAAGGCGTAAAAATGTAATAGTCCAGACGGCCCTCTGAGCTGTTATTTAATAATAAAATTGCTGTCGGAAAATGAAAATGCATCTTGACAGATAAAAAGAAAATCGGTAAAATAAGCAATGTTGCAGATTACAGTAATCATTTATTGCAGCAGGCCCAGATAGCTCAGTTGGTAGAGCAGAGGACTGAAAATCCTCGTGTCACTGGTTCGATTCCGGTTCTGGGCATTTTTCCTTTAAATACTGTATTCGCAGTGTTTAGAGGTTTTTTAATTTCGTAGGATTATTACACAGAAAGTGAGATAGTCCTATATGCAGAAAATTACCATGTCTAAGTCAACAACGCCTACAATCGAAGAAGCATTTAAGTTATTTATTCGTAAATGTAAGGTCAAAAATCTGACCGAATTATCCATTGAGAGTTACCGAAAAAAGATAGTGCATTTCTATGAGTTTTTGTCAGGGGAAGAAACCATTGAACAGATTACGTCTGATACTGTAGATGATTTATATCCTGTGGCTTAGGGAGAACACGGAAGCCAATGATATTACCATTAACAGTTACTTACGCAGGAAGATGGCTTTTCTTTATTACTGTATAGAGTGTAACTTATTACATAAGCCAGATGTTGACAACTGTTCCTTTAGTGCATATAAAACTTGGGTATTTGAAAACTATCTGCTGGGGACTGGAAACCGTATTTCAACACCGTTAAACGTCCATATAGGAAATTTAAACTTTGAGGATGGGACAATTACCCTATGTAAGATAAAGAACCGTAAACAGTAGATTATACCGCTTTCCAATACCCTTGCTGATGTGCTGCAAGAATATTTGCTTATTAGGGGCGGTGAGCCGGAAGATTATTTATTTTGCAATGAGTATGGGGATAAAGCAATCGAGAGAACCTATTAACAGTTGGTACGCAGATACAATATCAAAAGAAGTGTCAATAAAACCTCATGCCACCTGTTTAGACATACATTTGCAAAGCAGTGGATTCTTGCCGGAGGTGATATGTTCCGCTTGCAGAAAATATTTGTTCATTATCATAATTTCAGTGATGAAGATTATAATTATGGTGTCAGTTTGCTTACGGATATTAAGCCGATTATGGATGAGTTGGAGGATATAATCAGTAAATTAGGAGATGCAATCTATGCAAATACACTTAATCCTATGCCTGTGGCGATTGGTCAAAGAATAGAATCCAGTATACCGGCAGATGCAACAGGGTATGTGCTGAACCTTGATAATGGAGATTTCAAGGTGGTTAGCACTTCTATGGATTACAATACTGTGAAATTGTATTTAGATAATCTGAAACAGATGTTGAAGGATATATCATGTATTCCGTCTGTGTTAGGGAGTAGTACAAATATTGCGAATATCAGTGAAGTTGCTATGAAGATACTATATGCAATCCAATGTAATACTTACCTTGTTTTTTAATGGTTTCATTCAATCACCTACCTCGTAAATAATATATCACCAACTCATACTAAATATTGAAAAATAGGATAAAGCATGATAAAGTAGCATTGTGTGTTATGCGGTGATATTTTGTGGAAAAGACCCGAGATATAAGATATAATGTAGATATATTCTTATAGAGGAGCGTGGTTGGTATGGCTTTAATCAAATGTCCAGAATGTAATGCAGAAATTGATAGTGAAGTATCAGTATGTCCTTGTTGTGCTTTTCCGATAAAAAACCAACAGAATCGAAGGTTCCTGAAGTGGCAAAAGAACCAATAGACCCATTAAAATAGAAGAAGAAACTTATAGGCACAGTGATGTGTATTATAGGTTGTATCTGTTTCATTGTTGCAATCACTAGAATTTCACATGAAGATTATAAATTCTATATAGAACATTATGAAGATTGCAAAGAGGTTATGATGATTGTAGGAGGAAGCCAAATATGGCGGAATGTTTTCGGGCTGTTATAAAAGTATAGCGTCTACCTATGAAGATATGATGGAAGATGATATGAAGAAAATTTGGAAATTTAGAGGTGCTGCTATCATTTGTTGTGTTGTAGGAATCGGTCTTGTTTTTGTAGGATATAAGAATATCAAAAAGGGTGGTGAAACATAATGGCACTTGTTAAATGTCCCGAATGCAGTAGAGAAAAAGTTTCTGATAGTGCAGATATGTGTCCTGATTGTGGTTATGCAATAAAAGCATACTATGATAAGGTAAAGCAAGAGGAAGAAGAGAAGCGTCTTGAAGAAGAACGTGAAAAACAAAGAATTGCAGATGAAGAAAAACGCAAGAGATTACAAGAGGACAAAGAAAAACAACACAAAGAGAATATAAATAAGTATTTTGGTACTCCTATGAAAAAACTTGGATGGGGAGTTGCTGCTTGTGCAGTATTAGCTCTTGTAATTTTGTTTGGAATGTACATAGATAAAGAGAATAAAATAGCAGAAGCGATCGAGGATTCTAAAGGATATGTTGATAGAATTAAAACTTGTGTGTCTAGCGTAGATAGTACATTAACAAGTGTAGATTATGTATATGGTAGTTTTGAAAGCGATGGCACAATAGAAAATGTAACAGATGATTTAGATGATATAAGTATGTATATGTCATTTGTAGACATGGATTATAAAGTAGATACTAGGGTATCTGACGCAGTAGAATCTTATGTAAAATCAAAGACATCTTATGAATCATGGGAACAATATAAAACATACATAAAGAGTGAATATTTTGTTGCAGATACAAATGAAGAATCAGCAGATAAGTTGGTAAAAGGTGTTGCTTATTCTTCTAATGAAGAAATGCGTGAAGAAAGAAGGAAAACATCTCTTATCGTAGAAGAGTGTGATATTACTACATCTGGAAAGAACTATAAAATATATGGAACAGTTACTAATAATACATATAGTACAGTATATTTTGTTAAAGTAAAAGTTTCTTTATTGGATGAAAATTATAAAGTGCTTGATACTGAAACAACCTACGCTTGTGGTGATGAGGGTATAAAACCGAACGAATCTGCGAAATTCGATTGCTTTATAGAAAAAGATTCTAATATGGAATATTATAGAGCAGAAATATATGACTATGATTAAATCAACAAGCAAAGAAAGGATTGTCCACAACGGACAGTCCTTTTTTAATGCACAGATAAGTGAAAAATCACACCTATCTCACTGTCCAATTTTGGACACTCATTTATATGGCAAAGCGGTTGCCCTCCAATTGAAGGAGAAGCGTAAAACGAAAGGAGTTCAACAATGCAAACATTAGACAGATTAAAAATGGAGTTATCCAATCAGCAGTATTTCACAGACGAGCAATATATCCAGTTCCTCACGGAGAACAACCTATTGCCGGAGAACGCATATATTAAAGAAGATATGCAAAAACAATTATTGCTTACTGTACTGGATGTATTAGAAGCAGTTGCCAATGATATAGACCTAATGACATCCATATCTACAGAGTTCAGCAACATGGGTCAGGCATATCAATTTATAGAAATGCGGATAGCACAAGTCAAAGATAAGATAGCGTCTATACCAGAGCCAAATGAAGATTACAGTTGCTTTTCGCTGATGTATACGAGAGGAATTTGAGTTTACATAGAAGATACAAATTTAGGGGACTTTTAGCATTTCACATGGTAAGATATAACTTATTCCGATGATTAATCCTACGAATGAAACAGGATATAATCCTACGAATACAAGTATGTTGTCCAGTGTTTATCGGGCTTCACGAGAGGTCACTGCTCAGTTGGTAGAGCAGAGGACTGAAAATCCTCGTGTCACTGGTTCGATTCCGGTTCTGGGCATGAACCCTTACGAATACTATTTTGTGGTATTTGTAAGGGTTTTTTATGTTTTATGAGGTAACCTATAAACCGAACCGGCATGCAGATAATGCAGGCCGGTAATCCCCGCCCTGCCGCATATTCAGTTCCAAGCATTGCTGCAAGTAAGGATAGCCCGGAAGGCGCGTCTTTCTTTGTGGGAAATAAAGGGTCAATATTTAAACTAACATCCACATTCTGAAATTAACATCCACTTTGCGTAAAGAAAACTTCAAAAAGTGGATGCTTTTTTCCCTCAATGAGTGTAAAATTAAGATAGAACCGTTAAAAACAGCT